>ERZ834382.416-NODE-416-length-53968-cov-9.268618_pt1 | contig 53968 bp, 56 predicted proteins | sample MGYA00519692_ERZ834382 | MGnify/ENA primary metagenome ERZ834382 (study PRJEB31850, sample SAMEA3708751) | human gut metagenome | biome: human gut; feature: human-associated habitat; material: faeces | place: China | collected 2014 ...
GCTTTTTTATATTATTATCACACACCTCTCGCTCCGCATAACCTTCCAAAACCGCACTGTCCCTCTCGCTTTTCGTAGGGGAGCGGGCTTGCCCCTCCCGTTGCATCGACCCTCTCCATTTCTACAACCTTCTCAAAAGCACATCCATCGCCTCGCCCCGCACCATCACACTTGCCTCCCTTGTCAAAGGGAGGTGGATTGACGGCAAGGCACAAGCCTTGATATTGTTGCGTTCTGTTTGTGACACGTCCACCTTTTTTTATTTATCAAACTTTTCTGCCGTCAAGACGGAGGGATTGCCTCACCACCATCCCTCGCTTGCACCAACCCTTCCAAAACCGCACTATCCCTCTCGCTTTTCGTAGGGTGAGTGTCTGTGTGTGCTTAGTTGGCTTTGCGTCCTTGCAAAGCCTTTGGGCGTTCATTTCAGGCATCCTTGCCTTGCTTGCCCCCTCCCGTTGCATCGACCCTCTTCATTTCTACAACCTTTTCAAAAGCACATCCATCGCCTCGCCCCGCACCATCACACTTGCCTCCCTTGTCAAAGGTGAGGTGCTGTCGCCCGAAAAAATTCGGGCGACTACCGGAGGGATTGTCACTCCACCAACCCTCCCAAACCGCACTGTCCCTTGCTTTGCACCATCACACTTGCCTCCCTTGTTAAAGGGAGGTGGATTGACGGCAAGGCACAAGCCTTGATATTATTGCTTTCTGCTTGCGATATGCCAACCATTTTTATGTTGCAAACTTTTTGCCGTCAAGACGGAGGGATTGCACAACAACCCCTCTCCCCGCATAACCTTCCAAAACCGCACTGTCACACGCTAAGTACCACATTCTTGCCTCCCTTGTCAAAGGTGAGGTGCTGTCGCCCGAAAAAATTCGGGCGACTACCGGAGGGATTGTCACTCCACCAACCCTCCCAAACCGCACTGTCCCTTGCTTTGCACCATCACACTTGCCTCCCTTGTTAAAGGGAGGTGGATTGACGGCAAGGCACAAGCCTTGATATTATTGCTTTCTGCTTGCGATATGCCAACCATTTTTATGTTGCAAACTTTTTGCCGTCAAGACGGAGGGATTGCACAACAACCCCTCTCTCCGCATAAACCTCCCAAAACCGCACTATCCCTCTCGCTTTTCGTAGGGTGAGCGTCTGTGTGTGCTTAGTTGGCTTTGCGTCCGTTGCAATCGTGGTCGTTTGCGGTCGGTGCGTCACTGCCTCGTCAGCCATTAGTGCCGTTGCGTCTTGCAACGACAGCCATTTGTGCCGTTGCATCTGTGCATTGACAGCCATTTGTGCCGTTGCATCGTGCAACGGCTTTGTGTGGCTGTCTTTATGCATCCTTGCATAACGACTAAGTGTGGCTGACTTTAAGCGTCCATGCTTAAAGCCTTTGGGTGTTCATTTCAGGCATCCTTGCCTTGCTCGCTCCTCCCGTTGTACCTAATACTGCCATCCCCCACCAACCCTTCCAAACCCGCACTATCCCACGAAAAAGCACTATATCCTTTCACAACCCAACCTTTTCCCACACCCTTGACATCCTGTCTTTTCGGTGTTATACTTTAGTTAGACAAAACTAACTAAATTGAAACGGAGCAAACTATGAAACATCTTCATTTTGAACCCGAAACCGACGGCTTTTACGGCGCATATTGGGAATGTAAAACCCCGTCCGATACCGCAATGATAGCAATGCTCGGTGACGACCCCGAAGACTATATGGGCAAAACCTGCGTGAAATGGCTTCATACCTATGGAATTAACGTAATGTCAATGTCACCCGGAAAGAAGAACTACAGCCACCATAACTACCCTCTTGAGCGTATCGGCTCGGCTATAGAATGGCTCAAATCCCACGGCAACAAGAAAATTGGCATTGTCGGTGCCTCTACAACAGCCACAGTCGCACTTGTCGCCGCCTCATATTATCATGACCTCACGCTTACCATAGCCCTGACTCCGAGCGACTTTGTATGGCAGGGCTTCGCACAGGGTAAACGTGACGGCTGTAAGGAATGGCCTGTCGAAAACGAATCTATCGTGTCGATAGGCGGCAAACCCGTACCCTTTATGCCCTTTGTCTATAAGCACCCTGAGTACTGGCAGAAGATAGCCAAAGCGTCTAAGGAACACGGCGATTCCACATATTCAAAGGATGTGTTCGATGATTCCGAAGCCGCAGGACTGCTTAAAGAGGAGCATTTTATACCCGTAGAGAATATCGGCGGCAATCTCGTTCTTGTCGGTGCGGAAGACGATTCTCTCTGGGATACCGCAAAATACATACGCAGAATGGACGATCGCCTGAAATCCCGCCCGCATTCCTGCAAATACTCGGTGTATCTCTATGAACACGGCACGCATTTTGTGTTCCCTGAAAGCGTACTGAAAAAAGCTCTGCCCGTCGGTGCCGATCTGCTTGTAAATATATCCTTCTCAGCCGCTAAAAAATTCCCGGATGAATGTAAAGCAATGCGCATTGATCTTGATAAAAAACTTACCGAAGAAATCCTTGATTGGAAATCAAACAATTAAAATCAGTAATATATAAGCAAAATATATTCAGTATATTAACTTATGCGTGAGATTTTTCCGCTTGCCCGACCGCCTTTATATATTATAATAGTATCACAAAATTCAGCCGCTCACATCGGGCGGCTTTTTTCTATCCTTTAAAATCATCATAAATCATCAATTGTCGCTCCTACCGTTGCCACTATCTTCATCATAATTCATCACCGTGTGTCTTTCATAAAGGTGAAAAATCCGGGCTATACTATTATAATATATAAAGGACACGTCACAACCATATTTTCGCCTTCAGACAGCCCCCGATATTTCACGCAAGTATACGTTTACATTCACCCCTCAGTCACCTTAAAAATGCTCATAAATCGGCTTTCCTGCTATATTACCGGCTGTTTTTCCACTTGCCCGTCCGCCCTTTGCGTGTAATTTTATTACCATTTCACAACGCATCTGCACCAAAACCTCCAAATCTGTATAATTATTTTTGTCTAAAAACACAACAGAAATCCCAACTTCAATTTTGGGCAGATTAACAAATTAAATTACAAAATAAGTCAATAATAGCCAGATTTTAACTGATTACAAAACGGTAACAAAAAGGTTACAAAACGGTTACAGCTTTTTCTTGTGCATTTTCACCAAAAATGACTGCCCCAAGCTATTTGACATTTTGCAAAACGGAAATTATAATTGTCTAGAGCTTGAAAAAAGCCCGAAAATAAACGTAGCAGCGGTTCTCTCCGCAAGGGGAGTTATCGTACACGGTCAGTGGTGACAGACGGATCTAGCCGTAATTATAATGCCGTGATGCCCGTATGGGTACTGCTTAAACCTACCGATATGATGACGAAAGGCGGATATATGTTTCCCAGATTCAGAAACACCGGACTGACAATACGCATATCAAAGAACGCAGCACTTAAAATACTGCTTATATTCGGCAGTATCTTCGGAGTATTCCTTATGACAGGTCTGCTCTACTTCAGAAATGACGTTGAGATAATCGACGAGAACGAAAAGCGTATTGTTTATACGGTAAGTGCCGACCCTTATGAGATACTCAGAGAGAACCACATAACGCTCGGCACATACGACAGGATAGACTTCACCGGCTTTGAGGAGAACGTGGCAACAGCCACTCTTACTATCGAAAGAGCCTTTGACGTTGATATTCTGGAAGGCGGCAAGAAGACCGCCACTGCACACAGTGTAGACGCAACAGTGGCACAGCTGCTTGAGCAGGCAGGCGTTAAGCTTGGCGAATATGACAAGGTATCACCTGCAAAGACGGCTGTTCTTAAAGAAGGACAGAAGATCGCTGTTACAAGAGCCTATGACGTGAAGATTACGGCAGACGGAAAGACAACAACCGTAAAGTGCCTTGACAACACGGTTTCAGAGCTTTTGAAAAGAGCGAAAATAACACTCGGTAAGAACGATATGGTAAGCGAGGAGCTTGAATCCAAGATAACCGGACCTGCCGAGATAAAGGTTTCAAGAGTCGAGATAAAGACTGAAAAACAGGATAAGATTATCCCTTATCAGACATCTACCGTAACGAGCAACATTCTGGCTATAGGTCAGAGCGAGGTTCGTACAAAGGGTGTCAACGGCAAGATAAGAACTACAACGACTACCACCTACATTGACGGCGTAAAGACGGATGTAAAGAAGACCACAAAGGTAGTGACCAAGAAGGTTGACGAGGTTATAGCCGAGGGTGCGGCAATCGTAACTCCTTATTGCAAGATAGATGATACATCTATCGTACTAAGGAACGGCAGACCGGTTGACTATGAGTATGTGGTATCCGGCAAGGCTACAGCCTATACAGCGCCCGAAGGTGCGTACACCGCAAGCGGCAGAATGGCTGAGATAGGTACAGTTGCGGTAAATCCCAATGTTATCCCATACGGCTCGAAGCTCTATATAGTCGGTCAGTATGACAATATCTGCTACGGCTATGCTATTGCCGCCGATACAGGCGACGGAATGATGGCAGGTACGATCCCTGTAGACGTATATATGGGCAGTACAGAGGAGCATTATGACGATGCTTGCGCATGGGGTCTGCAATACGTTGATATTTACGTTGTAGAAGTCGGCAACGGCTAAGCGCCTGCGGCAATGTGCCGCTTCAAATTCCGCCTTTGGAATTGTCTGAGTTATTCGCAGGATGGCAAAACGGCGGGGTCAAACAAAGCAATAATCAATATAAAGCGGTCACGGTGATATGCTGTGACCGCTTTTTTGCGGCAATGTGCCGCTTCAAGTTCCGCCTGCGGCTGAAAGCCACTGTAAATTCCGCCTTTGAAAATGTTTGAGGTTGGCTAAGCGTGGCAAAACGGCGGGGTCGAACAAAGCAATAATCAATATAAAGCGGTCACGGTGGCAAGCTGTGACCGCTTTTTGCGGCAATGTGCCGCTCCAAGTTCCGCCTTTGGAATTGTCTGAGTTATTCGCAGGATGGCAAAACGGCGGGGTCAAACAAAGCAATAAACAATATAAAGCGGTCACGGTGATATGCTGTGACCGCTTGAATATTTATGCGTACTGTGGCAATTACCGGATTGATACTTGACAGCAATTAACAATAGTGATATACTAAAGGAAATTTAACTGCGAATAAATAATCGGATGTTATTATGAAATGGTGAGAGATATGTGCAAGATGATAAACTGCAATTTATGTAAATATGGGACGTTCTGAAAGCGCCTCTGTAAGTAATACACAAAAGCTCTCGGTAAAATTCAATATTGTAATGAAGGGATAGTCTGCTTAGGGCAGGTTTTACCTTTTTATAATATTTTAAGAAAGAGGTAAATATTTATGAAGCTTAAAAAATGGCTGCTCGGTTTTGCAACCTTTGCGGCAATGGTTGTAATCTGTGCGGTGTGCGCAGGGGCGGAGACTTTTGGGGATTATGAGTATAGCGTGCTTAATGATGGTACTGTGGAGATTACTGATTATAATGGTAGTGCGGAAAAGGTTGATATTCCGAAAACGATTGACGGGAAGACTGTGACGAAGATAGGTGTTTCTGCTTTCGAAGATTGCACAAATTTTAAAAGTATAACGATACCTGACAGCGTGACGGAGATAGGCTGGACTGCTTTCAGCGGTTGCAAAAGGCTTATAAGTATAACGATACCTGACAGCGTAACGTGGATAGGCTCGTGTGCTTTTCAAGACTGTGCAAGACTTACAAGTATAACACTACCGGACGGTGTGACGAGTATAGGTGTTCATGCTTTCAGCGGTTGCACAAGCCTTACAAGTATAACGATACCGGATGGTGTGACAAGTATAGGTTGGGGTGCTTTCGATGGTTGCGAAAGCCTTACAAGTATAACGATACCTGATAGTGTGACGGAGATAGGTGATCGTGCTTTCTGGGGTTGTATAAGCCTTACAAGTATAACGATACCTGACAGCGTGACGGAGATAAGCGATAGTGCTTTCAGCAATTGTAAAAGTCTTACTAGTGTAACTATGTCTGACGGTGTGAAGAAGATAGGCGAGTTTGGTTTCTACGCTTGCACAAGCCTTACAAGTATAATGATACCGGACGGTGTGACGAGTATAGGTGTTTACGCTTTTGGCTATTGCACAAGCCTTACAAGTATAACGATACCAGACAATGTGGTGTATATAGATGATCATACCTTTTGTGGTTGTTCAAACCTTAAAAGTATAGCGATACCTAACAGTGTGACGGAGATAGGCGATAGTGCTTTCTACGATTGTTGGAATCTTATAAGTATAACGATACCGAACAGTGTGACAAGTATAGGCGAAAATGCACTTGGTTATTATTATGACGAAAGCAAGCACCGTAGCATGAAATACGATGATTTTAAAATCTACTGCAACATTGGCACAGCTGGCGAACGGTACGCAAAAGAAAACGGCTTAGCGTATGAACTGCTTGACAAGCCTACTATTGCCAATGTTACCGGCTTCAAGGTTAAGTCAATATTCAGCACGAACGTAACATTACAGTGGAACAAGAATGCAAATGCAAGCGGTTACGAGATAGAGCAGTACAAGAGCGGCAAGTTGGTCAACGTTGCAAAGATAACAAGCAACGCAACGACTTCATATACCGTCAAGGGATTAGCGGCAGGAACAGCAGGATACAAGTTCCGTATGAGAGCAGTTAAGGACAGCGTTTACAGCGATTATACATCGGCACTCTCTGTTAACACAAACCCTTACGGCGTTGGCGGATTCAAGTGTTCGTCAAAGACAAGTACATCTGTTACATTGAAGTGGAACAAGGGTACGACGGCAAGCGGTTATCAGTTACAGCAGTATAAGGATGGCAAGTGGGTAACTATCTACACCGGAACAAAGGCTACCGATACAAGCTACACTGTAAAGAATCTCAAGGCGGGAACAGCCGGCTACAGATTCAGAATCAGAGCTTACAAGACTTACGGAAATACTAAGCAGTATGGTTCGTGGAGCAGTGAAGTCAAGGTCAACACCAACCCTTACGGCGTAGGCGGATTCAAGTGTTCGTCAAAGTCGAGTACCTCAGTGACATTGAAGTGGAACAAGGGCACAACGGCAAGCGGTTACCAGTTACAGCAGTACAAGAACGGTAAGTGGGTAACTATCTACACCGGAACAAAGGCTACCAACACAAGCTACACTGTAAAGGGCTTAAAGGCAGGTACGGCAGGCTACAGATTCAGGATAAGAGCGTACAAGACCTACGGAAATACTAAGCAGTACGGCTCGTGGAGTAGTGAGGTAAAGGTAAATACTAATCCTTACGGCGTAGGCGGTTTCAAGGTGAAAGCCACAACCAAGAATTCAATAACGCTCGGCTGGAACAAGGGTACAACGGCAAGCGGTTACCAGTTACAGCAGTACAAGGGCGGTAAGTGGGTAACTGTTTACACGGGTACTAAGGCTACTTCTACAAGCTGTACGATAAAGAGCTTAAAGGCAAATACAAGCTACAAGTTCAGAATAAGAGCATATAAGACTTACGGAAATACTAAGCAGTACGGTTCGTGGAGCAAGGTGCTTACGGTTAAGACGAAGAGGTAAGCGGTTAAACTGAATATAAAAACGGGCATCGGCATTTTACCGATGTCCGTTTCAGTTTGTAGAAAAAGTATGTTTTTTCAAAAAAGTGCTTGTTCTCAACCCCTATCCCCAAACCCCTTCCCCGTGGGAAGGGGCTATTTTGCTGGGGCTACCGCCCCTAGACCAAGCAAGGATGCTTGCAGTCAGCCACACAAAGCCACTATGCAAGGACGCATAATGACAGCCACACAAAGCCGTTGCACGATGCAACGGCACAAATGGCTGTCAATGCACAGATGCAGTGGCACAAATGGCTGACGACCTGTACGGGGGTTACGCCCCAAAGCAAGGATGCTTTGGTTGCTTGCCAAAAGTTTTGCACGATGCAAAACCAGCAGAGCAAGCAACACTCGACACCCCATTTTCAGAAAACACAAAGGTTTATCGACAGACTGAAACGGGCATTGGCATTTACCGATGCCCGTTTTTCTGTTTATTGCCTGTCGAATCTTAGGTCAAACCACCTTAGCCGGTATTCTGTCTGCAAGAGATATGCGAAAATCTGCGGCGATGTTTTCGGGCGGAAAACCGCACAATTACCGAAGATGAGCTTTACAATAACGAAAAAGGCAATGAGGTATCAAGATGAATTGCATAATTTACCCATCTGGGTAATGTCATTTTGCTGAATACGGTGTAAAATATAATAAAGAGCAGTGGGCTTATATGAACTTTGAAAATTATAATGAGGAGGTAAAGGATTATGAAAATAAAATTTAAACGCATTACAGCTTTGTTTGCGGCACTTGCTATTATGATAACCGCACTGCCGCTGACAATCATACCTATCAGTGCCGCAGGCACCGACGGTGAAAGCACAGAGTATGCAAGTGACGGATACCTTATCGTCCGCAATTACCGGCAGCTGAGATTGGCGTACAACGGCAGTGAGGAGTCTAAGATAAGGCTTGGCGCAGATATTGACTGCGACCCTGAGGAATATAAACCTAACTATCTGACGAGATTGTGTCCGCCTATAGAAAGTGACAAGACGCTGGACCTTGCCGGTTATACACTTAAAAAGACAGGTAACAGTATTGACTCGCAGGATCATCTGTTGAGCGTCGAATACAGTAAGCTGACCATCGAGGACTCGGTGGGAACGGGTAAAATGTATTTCTATGCCAAGGATGTAGCCCAGAATCTGTTTTTGGCTGAGAACAGAAGTACGATCGTTATAAACGGAGGTACATTCTGCTACACGGGTACCAATGCGATGTATTGTGAAATGATCAAGCTGAGTGCGTCGGATCTTGTAATCAACGATGGTTATTTTGACGCACAGATCGGTACTCCGATAAAGCTGGATAACGGTTTTGCCGGCGGAGGCCTCGGAACGCTTAATTCTACTGCTCTGATAAACGGAGGTACTATAGTAACCACCTCCAGTATAGCGCTCTCCTCGATAGACGGTTGTGATTATTACGCATCGCTGGTTATGACGGGCGGAACCATCACAAACAAGAGCAAGGGCAGAGTGACCGATAAAACGGGAACGATAATTTCCGATCCGTATTTTGTCCGTGTTACAAGTGACGAGGCGTTACAGAAAAAGTATTACAACATAACGCTCCTGGGCGGAACAATGCCGCTTAGCCCAAATGATATAGAGGTATATTATCCTACCGAGAAGGCGGTACGTACTTCTAAAGCAGGTACAATCACAAATTCTGCAGAAAAGGTAGAGTACACGACTCTGCTTACCGCACCGCAGGCCGGCATTGACGAAAAGAAGGCTATGGCTGCAAGGGGTGCAGACGAGATATGCAGGCTGAAAACCGACAGAAATAATTATGTGCTGAGCCATACCAAACGCACCCGTTTTACCGTCAACAGCAACAGCGTAGGTAAGATCGACCTGCTGAGTAAGGCTCCTAACCCGTACGGCACGGGCGATCCGATAAAAACGGTAGATTGGTATGTATCCAAGAATTTCGGCTCGTTCACAGGAATTCCCGAAGCTATAAACGAACTGTCGTATACGCCGCCTGAGGTTACGGAAAAATGCACAATGCTGTATAAGGCTGTTATAAATTACGGCAATGTGTTGAGAATCAACGAGATAATAATAATTGATTATGACTTTGAAGCCGTAACGGAAATCAAGGCGGTCGTGTCAGGTTTTCACGGTGGATCGAAGTTAAGCGACGTCAGCGTTGCGTCGGGTGAACCCGAAAAATACAGTCTGACGATAAACAACATCCGTGATGTTTACGGAAACAATATAGTAAACGATATTCAGCTGTGCAAAGGCTTCAAATACAACATATTTGTAAAAGTAAAGCTGAAAAGCGGATACGTTGCAGCGTATACAACAGGCACAGTAAAGATGCGCAGGTTTGAGGATCCCGCAAATGAATGGCAAGCGGCAGACCATATTTACATCGGTCTTAACGAGATTGCATTTAAGAGCGTTCTTGTTTGCGACGAAGGAATCAGGACGGTCGGGGTCGAAATCAGCAACTTCCTGCCTTACAGACAGGTAAACGATCTGCAGCTTACTTCGTCGGAACCTGATAAATATACGGTAACTCTTGTCACGCCGCTTTTAAACACATGGGAATATAACGAAGAGGTTTACGACGATGACGAGCTTATAGTAGATAACTGTTATGTGGTCGAATTCAAGGTAACGCCTAAGTCGGGATATGCGCTTTCCCCCGGTTATATATTCCGATGCAGGCTTGATACTTACAGAGAAGGATTCTGGCTGACATCCGAAGACAAGGAACTGTTCACGGTTTCCAATGACGGAAAGGTAGTGATTAACAGTCTGAGGGTGCCGTTTGAAGAGTATGATAAGGATATATATGTACAGATAACACCTCCGAAGGCAGGAGGAACTCCGGCAAAGAGTTTCATCTCACATAATCTTCCTGAGCATATGAGCCTTATAAGTATTGACTGGTATGACGATGAAGAGTGGAAAACACCGACTGTATTTGAGAAGGGCAAGACGTACTGGTGCTATATATACATCAATGCCGACTGCTATGAGTATAATCTCAAAAAAGCAAAATTCTATCTGAACGGAACTCAGGTCAGACAGGATTACAGTTACAATTCAAAATACAAATACTACTATATTCTCGGTTATACGGAGATCAAGATCGAAAATGATGTTGCAACTCCTACAGGCTTTGCGGCGGAATCTGCGACTTCATCGAGCATTTCGCTGAAGTGGGATAAGAACGCAAATGCAAGCGGTTATGAGATAGAGCAGTACAAGGGCGGAAAGTGGACGCAGATTGCAAAGATAAATAACAGCTCCACGGTTTCGTACAATGTCAGCGGACTTGCCGCCGATACAACGTACACGTTCAGGATGAGGGCATATAAGACTTTATCGTCGGGTACGTCATACAGCGACTATGTAAGGCTTGTGGCAAAAACGCAGCTTACAAATACCGACAAGTTTGTCGGCACCGCAATATCTCCTACAGCTGTAAAGCTGGACTGGAACAGGAACGATAAGGTTACAGGCTACATAATAGAACAGTACAAGGGCGGAAAGTGGACGCAGATAGCTGTAACCAAGAACAACACGACGCTTACCTTTACTGTAAAGGGACTGGCGGACGCAACACCTTATTCATTCCGCATAAAGACATACAAGAATGCCGACGGCAAGACAAACTACAGCGGCTATACCACAGTTAAGGCGGAAACTCCTTCTGCGGCAGTGAAGAATGCAAGAGTTACCTCGACCACGGCTACATGGATAACTCTTGAATGGGAACGTAACGCTAACGTTACGGGATATGCGATAGAGCAGTACAAGGGCGGAAAGTGGACGCAGATAGCGGTAACGAAGAACAACACGACGCTGAAGTTCATTGTCAAGGGTCTTAACCCGGATACGAAATATTCGTTCAGAATAAGAGCGTATAAGACAAACGGCACAAAGACAACCTACGGCGGCTATGTTTCGATGGCCGGAACGACCAGAATTGCGAACGTGGCTAAGTTCAATGCAACGGCGTTGTCGCAGACGGCGGTAAAGCTCAGCTGGAGCCGCAACACCATCGCCTCGGGATATGTCATCGAACAGTACAAGGGCGGAAAGTGGACGCAGATAAACGTTATCAGAGATAAGAACGTAACGACAATGGTTGTCGGCTCGCTTGCGAAAGGAACAACGTATTCCTTCCGTATGAAGTCATTCAAAACGGTTGACGGAAGCAACAGGTTCAGCGAGTACATTTCCGCAAAGGTAACAACGGCGAAATAAAATCAAAGTGACAGCGAGGGCAGGTAGTGTTACCTGCCCTCAGACTGTCGATAAACTTCTATCGTTATCAAAAATGGGGGTTTAGCGTCGCTTGCTCTGCTGGTTTTGCGTCTCTGCAAAGTCAGCTGTTTGTGCCGTTGCATCGTGCAACGGCTCGGTTCAGCTGACATAAGCGTCCTTGCTTATAACTTTTGGCAAGCAGCCAAAGCATCCTTGCTTTGGGCGTAGCCCCAAGGCGGGTCGCAGGGACGCCAGTCCCCGTATTCCCCCCCGGCACGGATGCCGGGCGTGTATGCCAAAAGGCTCTATGCAAGGACGCATACAAGTGGTCGAACAAAGTCGGTGCAGGACGCACCGACAACAAACGACCACGATTGCACAGATGCAAAGCCAACCAAGCATACACAGCCTTTCACGGGGGAAAGGGGGCAGTTCGGCATGGATGCCGAAATAAGGACACACCAAGCTTTAAGCATGGATGCTTACAAGTGGTCGAACAAAGTCGGTGCAGGACGCACCGACAACAAACGACCACTGTTGCACAGAGGCAAAGCCATCAGAGTGTCCTAAAGGGGATAGGGATAATAAATCAGAAGTTAATTTCAAAAACAGACTTTTTCTACAAACTGAGGGCAGGTAGTGTTGCCTGCCCTCAGTTTTTTGCAGTTTTCTATACCCGATGAAGCTCTGCGACGCTACACACCAAAGCATTATAAATAAGCGGCAGAAAAATTAACGAATACAGGCAGGTGGAACGGAAATAATAGCATAAAACCGATTAGTCAATATGCACAAAAATGCAGAGATTATTTATTGTAATTTCTATCTTTTAATTTTCAAAAAAGGCTTGTATTCCGCATCGTAATGCTGTATAATAATTCTTGCGCGTGAAAGCGTACTGCAATGATATGCTGTGATGTCTGAGGTTGCGGCTATGCCGGTAATTCAGACGGAGTATGTCCAGTGAATGGGCGAAAACGGCTTTGCGAAGCGGTTTTCGGTGCTTTATATAAGTTTGGGATCGTTCTCCCGTCAAGACGGGAAGGGTTAGCAATAAGGTTGATACCCCCGTGGGAAAAGATCCTGTTTTATATGAGAGCATACGAAACACCCGGCACGGTATGTTTTATAAATACCGCAAACCGTATCTTTCCCCCGAAAATCTTATGAAAGGGAGAAACAAGAATGGCAGTTAAGGAAAAAGTGAGAATCAAGCTCAAGGGCTACGAGCACGCAACAGTTGATGCAGCTGCTGCAAAGATCGTTGAAACAGCCAAGCGTACAGGTTCAAGAGTTGCAGGTCCTATTCCGCTTCCCACAAACAAGGAAGTAATAACGATCCTGAGAGCCGTACACAAGTACAAGGACAGCCGTGAGCAGTTCGAAATGAGAACTCACAAGCGTCTTATCGACGTAATCCGCCCCACCAACAAGACAGTTGAAGCTCTGCAGAGCCTCGAACTTCCCGCAGGTGTGGAAATGACTATGGAAGCGTAAGCCATAGCGAGTTATGTTGGCATAAAGCCAACCAATAACCTTCGGCACCGGAAACCCGAAACAATATCGGTGTCGGTGGTCAAGTCGGGAAACCGACCAATAACCTAAACAGGAGGATTTAAACCATGACTAAGGGTTTAATCGGAAAGAAAATCGGAATGACTCAGATTTTCGACGAAGCAGGAAAAGTAGTTCCTGTTACCGTTATCGAAGCAGGTCCTTGCGTTGTAACACAGCTCAAGACAGCTGAGAATGACGGCTATGAAGCAGTTCAGCTTGGTTTCGGCGATGTATCACCGAAGCACACAAACAAGCCCATGACAGGTCACTTCAAGAAGAATGACCTCCCCTTCAAGAGAACTCTCAAGGAGTTCAGATTAGACGACATCAGCAACGTAAACGTTGGCGACGTTCTGAAGGCTGACGTATTCGCAGCAGGCGACGTTATCGACGTAAGCGGCGTTAGCAAGGGTAAGGGCTTCCAGGGCGCTATCAAGCGTCACAACCAGCACAGACTGAAGGAAACTCACGGTACAGGTCCTGTTGTAAGACAGGCAGGTTCTATGGGTGCTTGCTCATCTCCCTCGAGAATATTCAAGGGCAAGGGCATGGCAGGTCACATGGGTGCTGAGAACGTAACAGTTCAGAATCTCGTTATCGTTAAGATCGATGCAGAAAACAATCTTATCGCAATCAAGGGTGCTATTCCCGGTCCTAAGGGCGGAGTTGTGTGCATTACCGATGCGGTTAAGAAAGCGTAAGGAGGAGGATCATCATGGCAAAAGTATCAGTATATGATATGACAGGAGCTGTTGTGTCCGACCTTGAGCTTAATGACAACATTTTCGGTATTGAGCCGAACACAGTTGTTATGCACGCAGCAGTGGTAAATTACCTGGCAAATCAGCGTCAGGGTACACAGTCAACGCTTACAAGAACAGAAGTAAGCGGCGGCGGTAAAAAGCCTTGGCGTCAGAAGGGCACAGGTCACGCAAGACAGGGTTCTACCAGAGCTCCCCAGTGGACACACGGCGGTGTTGCTTTAGGCCCCAAGCCCAGAAGCTACACATACTCTTTAAATAAAAAGGTAAAGAGACTTGCATTAAAGTCTGCACTTTCAGCTAAGGTGCAGGACGGCAGCATGATAGTTGTTGATTCTATCACAGCTGACGAATTCAAGACAAAGACAATCGTTAACATGTTAAAGGCTCTCAGCGCTGACAAGGCACTCATCGTTCTCAACAGCGTTGACGAAAAGGTTATCAAGAGCGCCGCTAATATTCCCGGCGTAAAGACAACTCAGGCCAACACTCTTAACGTATACGACATCTTAAAGTACAACAAGTTCATCGTTGTTAAGGATGCCGTTGCTACTATCGAGGAGGTGTACGCATAATGGCAAAGCTCGCTTATGACATCATTTTAAAGCCCGTTATTACAGAGAAGAGCATGGAAATGCTTACTCAGGGCAAGTACACTTTCAAGGTTGCCAAGGACTCCAACAAAATCGAGATAGCTAAGGCTGTCGAGGCTCTCTTCCCCGGTGTTAAGGTTGCTAAGGTAAACACAGTAAACTGCCGTGGCGTAATGAAGAGAATGGGCAGAAACGAAGGTTACACACCCGCTTGGAAGAAAGCTGTTGTAACTCTCGCTGAAGGCTCTAAGACAATCGAGTTCTTCGACGGAATGATATAAAGGAGTGATATAAATGGCTATTAAGACTTATAAACCTGTCACCCCCGGTCGCAGAGGTATGACTGTTACCGACTACAGCGTTCTGTCAAAGGTTGAGCCCGAGAGAAGCCTGCTTGAGTCACTCAAGAAGAACTCCGGCCGTAACAGCTACGGTAGAATCACTGTAAGACACAAGGGCGGCGCACAGAGAAGAAAATATCGTGTAATCGACTTTAAGAGAAACAAGCTCGGTATGGACGCTGAGGTTATGACTCTTGAGTACGACCCCAACCGTTCAGCATTCATCGCACTGATTCAGTACGAGGACGGCGAGAAGAGATACATCATTGCTCCCGACGGTCTGAACGTAGGCGACAAGGTAAGAAGCGGTTCCGACGCTGACATCAAGCCCGGTAACGCACTTGCACTTGCTGACATCCCCGTAGGTACGGTTATTCACAATATAGAGCTTTATCCCGGTAAGGGCGGTCAGCTCGTTCGTTCCGCAGGCAACATGGCACAGCTCATGGCTAAGGAAAACGGCTACGCTCTGTTAAGACTTCCCAGCGGTGAGTTAAGAAACGTATCCGATAATTGCATGGCTACTATCGGTGTTGTATCAAACCTCGACCACGAGAACGTTAACTACGGTAAGGCAGGACGTGTTCGTCACATGGGCGTAAGACCTACAGTAAGAGGTTCTGTAATGAACCCGAACGACCACCCCCACGGCGGTGGTGAAGGTAAGTCACCCGTTGGTCGTCCCGGCCCTGTAACTCCCTGGGGCAAGCCCGCTCTCGGTTATAAGACCAGAAAGATCGGCAAGAGCACAGACAAGTTCATCGTTAAGAGAAGAAACAGCAAGTAATAACTACTACAAGTCGTTGTTAATAAGTGCGGCGTTTGCGGCATAGCAGTAAAGAATCCGCCGCATATTAACTTGCAATCCACTTGAAAGGAAATTATACAATGAGCAGAAGTATCAAGAAGGGACCTTATGTGCAGGAAGCGCTCATGAAGAGAGTGCTCGCTATGAACGAAGCAGGCGAGAAGAAAGTTCTCAAGACCTGGAGCCGTTCAAGCACAATATTCCCTGATTTCGTCGGACATACATTTGCTGTACACGACGGCAGAAAGCACGTTCCCGTATATGTGACTGAAGACATGGTAGGTCACAAGCTGGGCGAATTCGCTCCTACAAGAACCTACAAGGGTCATGCAGGAAGCAAAACAAGTAAGTAAGGAGGAGACATCAATGGAGGCAAGAGCAGAACTCAGACAGGTTCGCATATCTCCCCGCAAGGTTGGCGTTGTTCTTGATCTTATCAGAAACAAGCCCTGCGACATGGCTATGGCGATCCTCAAGCACACACCCAAGTCAGCGAGCGAGCCTTTACAGAAGCTCCTCAAGTCAGCAATGGCAAACGCAGAGAACAATCACTCAATGGATCTTTCCAAGTGCTATGTTTCAAGCTGCCACGTTGGCGCCGGCGTTACTTTAAAGAGAATCAGACATAAGGATCACGGAAGAGCACATCGTATTCTCAAGAGAACTTCCAACATCGTTCTGGTTGTAAAAGAAGCTGAATAAGGAGGAGTACAATGGGACAGAAAGTTAATCCGCACGGTCTCAGAGTCGGAGTTATCAAAGATTGGGATTCCCGTTGGTTTGCCGGCAAGGCAACTTTTGGCGATACACTCGTTGAAGACTACAAAATCCGTGACTATATCATGAACAAGAGAATGCTCACAAGAGCAAACGGCGAAAAGTCCGACCAGCAGCTTTCAAGAGCAGCAGGTATTGCTCAGGTTGAGATCGAGCGTTCATCAGACAACAAGATCAAGATTCACATTCTTACCGCAAAGCCCGGTATGCTTATCGGTGCTAAGGGCGCAGAGATCGAAAAGCTCCGTGCAGAGATCTCAAAGATCGCAGGCGGCAAGGACGTTAACTTAAATATCGTTGAGGTTAAGAACCCCGATATGAATGCTAAGCTCGTAGCAGAGAACATCGCAATGCAGTTAGAGCAGCGTGTATCTTTCAGAAGAGCTATGAAGAGCTGCATCGGCAGAACAATGAAGTCAGGTGCAAAGGGTATCAAGACAATGGTAAGCGGCCGTCTTGGCGGTGCTGAAATCGCAAGAAGCGAGAATTACCACGAAGGCACGATCCCCTTACAGACATTAAGAGCAGACATTGATTACGGCGTTGCAAGAGCTAACACAACTTACGGCGTTATCGGTGTTAAGGTCTGGATCTACAAGGGCGAAGTTCTCAAGGGCGAGATCCCTGCACAGAGAACAACAGAAAAGCCCCGTCGCAGAAACAATGACAACAGATCACGCAGACCCAGAGTTGAGAAAAAAGAGGGAGGTAACGACTAATGCTGCTTCCGAAGAGAGTAAAGTACAGAAGAGTACAGAGAGGTCGTATGACCGGTAAAGCAACACGTGGTAATGTAGTCAGCCACGGCGAATACGGTTTACAGGCACTTGAGCCCGCTTGGATCACATCAAACCAGATCGAAGCTGCCCGTATTGCTATGACACGTTACATCAAGCGTGGCGGTCAGGTATGGATAAAGATATTCCCCGACAAGCCCATCACAGAGAAGCCTGCCGAGACCCGAATGGGTTCAGGTAAGGGTTCACCTGAGTACTGGGTAGCCGTTGTTAAGCCCGGCCGTGTAATGTTCGAGATCGCAGGCGTTCCCGAAGAAACTGCAAGAGAAGCTATGCGTCTTGCTATGCACAAGCTCCCCATCAAGTGCAAGTTCGTAACTAAGGAAACAGGAGGTGAGCAGTAATGAAGGTTAAAGAAATCAGAGAGTTATCTGAAATGGAGCTCGACAAGAAGCTCGTAGAGCTTAAGCAGGAATTATTCAACCTCCGTTTCCAGCTCGCCGTTAACAAGCTCGACAATCCTACGAGAATCGGCGCTGTTAAGAAGGAAATAGCAATTGTCAAGACAGTTCAGCGTGAGCGTGAGCTGGCAGCTGACAACAAGTAAGAGAGAGGAGGACTTTACTTTGAGCGAAAGAAATTTAAGAAAGACCAGAGTAGGTATGGTTGTAAGCGATAAGATGGACAAGACTATCGTAGTAGCAATCAAGGACAATGTCCGCCACCCCCTCTACAAGAAGATCATCAAGCGTACGATCAAGCTTAAGGCGCATGACGAGAACAACTCCTGCGGAATCGGCGACAAGGTTGAGATTATGGAGACCAGACCCCTTTCCAAGGATAAGAGATGGCGTTTAGTAAACATCATCGAAAAGGCTAAGTAATTTATTACTTTAAATTTATCGGAAGGAGAATTAATCCATGATTCAGATGCAGACACGCATGAAGGTTGCGGATAACACGGGCGCTAAAGAGCTTATGTGCATCAGAGTACTCGGCGGTACACGCAGAAAGTACGCTAACATCGGTGACGTAGTAGTTGCTTCCGTAAAGAAAGCAAGCCCCGGCGGAACTGTTAAGAAGGGCGATGTTGTCAAGGCAGTAATCGTTCGTTCAGCAACAGGCATCAGACGTGATGACGGAACATACATCCGTTTTGATGAAAACGCAGCCGTTATAATAAAGGAAGATAAGAACCCCAGAGGTACACGTATTTTTGGGCCCGTAGCCAGAGAGCTGCGTGACAAGGACTACATGAAGATCCTTTCACTTGCTCCCGAAGTATTATAATCCGGAGGTCGTAAATGAACACATTACACATCAAGACAGGCGATAACGTTCAGATCATGTCCGGCAAAGACAAGGGCAAGCAGGGCAAGGTACTTGAAGTATCTCCCAAGGAAAAGAAGGTTATCGTTGAAGGCAGAAACCTCGTAACAAAGCACGTTAAGCCCAGAAGACAGGGCGAACAGGGCGGTCTTGTAAAGGCAGAAGCTCCTATCTATGCGTGCAAGGTAATGCCTGTATGCCCCAAGTGCAACAAGCCTACAAGAGTAGGTCACAAGGTTGAGGGCGACAAGAAGGTAAGAGTTTGCAAGCACTGCGGCGCTGAGCTTTAATCAGACGCCCCGAATTACGGCAGAGAGGTCGGATAAAGTAACTTCCGGCTGCTGTCGCTAAAGGAGAAATAAACGATATGACAAGAATGAAAGCATATTATAAGGAAACAGTTGCTCCTGCTCTTTTCAAGAAGTTCGGTTACAAAAGCACAATGCAGGTTCCCAAGCTCGACAAGATCATAATCAATGTCGGCTGCGGTGAAGCAAAGGAAAACGCTAAGGTAGTAGACGCTATCATGAGCGACCTTATGCAGATCACAGGTCAGAAGCCCATTGTATGCCGTGCTAAGAAGTCAGTAGCTAACTTCAAGCTCAGAGAAGGAATGGTAATCGGTGTCAAGGTAACACTGAGAGATGATAGAATGTACGAGTTCCTCGACAGATTCTTCAACGTAGCTCTCCCCCGTGTACGTGACTTCAGAGGTATCAACCCCAATTCGTTCGACGGCAGAGGCAACTATTCCACAGGTATCAAGGAACAGCTGATATTCCCTGAAATCGAGTATGATAAGATCGATAAGGTTCGTGGTATGGATATCAACTTCGTAACCACAGCCAAGACTGACGAAGAAGCAAGAGAGCTGCTCTCACTTATGGGCGCTCCGTTCGCTAAGTAAGACAGAGAAAGGAAACTATCAACTATGGCAAAGAAGTCAATGATTGCTAAACAGCAGCGTCCTGCAAAGTTTTCTACACGTTCTTACAACAGATGCAAGATCTGCGGCAGACCTCACGCTTATATGCGTAAGTTCGGCATCTGCAGAATCTGCTTCAGAGAGCTTGCTTATAAAGGACAGATCCCCGGCGTAAAGAAATCCAGCTGGTAATTCAAGAACAAATTTTCAAGGAGGAAGTAAGTAATGCAGATCACCGATACTATCGCAGATATGCTGACAAGAATTCGTAATGCTAACTCTGCAAAGCATCCTACAGTAGACGTGCCCGCTTCAAACATGAAGAAGCAGATCGCACAGATACTTGTAGATGAGGGTTACATTAAGAGTTTCAGAGTGATAGATGACGACAAGCAGGGCGTTATCAGAATCACCTTAAAGTATACTGAGAACAAGTCGCAGGTCATTACAGGTTTACGCCGTGTAAGCAAGCCCGGACTTAGAATCTACTCAAACAGCAAGGATATGCCCAAGGTTATGAAGGGCTTAGGAATTGCAATCGTGTCAACCTCTAAGGGTATCATGACAGACAGAGAAGCACGCAAGAACAACGTTGGCGGCGAAGTACTCGCTTTCGTTTGGTAATTAAGGAGGAGCAGATATGTCAAGAATAGGTAAACATCCTATAGCTGTTCCTGCCGGCGTCGAAGTTAAAGTAGACGGTTCTACAGTTACAGTAAAGGGTCCTAAGGGCACACTCACAAAGGAGTTCAAGCCCTCTATGTCAATCGTGGTTGACGGCGGTTTTGTTACCGTTACACGTCCTGACGACGAAAAGGAAAACCGTGCACTTCACGGTCTTACAAGAACACTTATCCACAACATGATCGAAGGCGTTACAAACGGCTTCAAGAAGGAGCTTGATGTAAACGGTGTCGGTTACCGTGTACAGAAGCAGGGTAAGGATCTTATAATGAACCTCGGTTACTCACATCAGGTAATCGTATCCGATACAGAAGACATCAAGATAGAGTCACCCGCACCTAACAAGATCATTATCACAGGTATTGATAAGCAGAAGGTTGGTCAGTTTGCAGCTGAAGTAAGAAGCAAGCGTCCTCCCGAGCCTTATAAGGGCAAGGGTATCAAGTATACCGACGAAACGATCCGCCGCAAGGAAGGTAAAGCAGGTAAGGGTAAGAAATAAACCGCAAGGGGTGAAAAATAATGGTTAAAGTAATAGACAGCAAGAAGAGCAGAATCAAGCGTCGCAAGCGTATCCGTGCTAAGATCAGCGGTACTGCAGCTTGCCCCCGTCTCAGCGTTTTCCGTTCTGCTAAGCACATTTACGCTCAGATCATTGATGATGAAGCAGGCAAAACCCTTTGCAGTGCATCTACAATGGAGAAGAGCTTTGAAGGCTTCGGCGGCAATGCAGAGGCAGCAAAGAAGGTTGGTCTTGCACTTGCAGAAAAGGCAAAGGCAGCAGGCATCAGCGATGTAGTATTTGACCGTTCAGGTTATGTATATCACGGCAGAGTTGCCGCACTCGCAGATGGCGCTCGTGAAGGCGGACTCAACTTCTAATCAGTAAGGTAAGGGTTTACTGAAACCCGCAATAAAAACAGGAGGACAAGAATTTGGCACTTTTAGATGCAAGCAATTATGAGCTTTCCGAAAGGGTTGTTGCTCTGAACCGTGTATCCAAGACTGTTAAGGGCGGACGTATCATGAAGTTTTCCGCACTGGTTGTTGTTGGTGACGGCAACGGTGTCGTAGGCTTTGGCATGGGTAAGTCGAACGAAGTTCCCGACGCTATCCGCAAGGGCCTTGAGGACGCTAAGAAGAACCTCGTAAAGATCTCATTAAAGGGTACAACGATCCCTCATGAAATAGTAGGAAAATTCGGTGCAGGCGCAGTTCTGATGAAGCCCGCTCCCGAAGGTACCGGCGTTATCGCAGGCGGCCCCGTTCGTGCCGTTGTAGAGATGGCAGGTATCAAGAACATCCGTACTAAGTCACTTCGTTCTAACAACCCCTGCAACGTAGTAAGAGCTACAATGGCAGGTCTTACAGCTCTCAGAGATGCACAGCAGGTAGCTGAGCTCAGAGGCAAGTCTGTAAAAGAGATCTTAGGTTAAGCTTTTACTTTGCAGAAAGGACGGAAACCGAAATGGCTTTAAAAATCAAGCTGGTTAAATCACTGGTTGGACGTAAGGACAGCCACATCGCAACAGCAGCCTCTCTCGGACTTCGCAAGATCGGCGCAGAAACAGTTCAGCCCGACAATGCAGCAACAAGAGGCAAGATAAAAGAAATTTCTTATTTAGTTGAGGTTACTGAGGAATAATTCCTTACACCTTATAGAAGTTAAATAAGCACATTAACAAATAGGAGGTGTAACAATTGAAGCTACACGAATTATACCCTGCAGCAGGTGCAACAAAGGAAGTTAAGCGTATCGGACGCGGACACGGTTCCGGTCACGGTAAGACAGCCGGTAAAGGTCACAAGGGTCAGTGGGCACGTTCAGGCGGCGGCGTAAGACCCGGATTTGAAGGTGGTCAGACATCACTCGCAAGACGTATGCCTAAGAGAGGCTTTAACAATATCTTTGCTACAGAATACACTGTTGTAAACGTAGCCGACCTCGAAGCTCGCTTTGAGAACGGCGCTGTTATCGATACAGACGCTCTGATCGATGCAGGTCTTGTAACTAAGGTTCTTGACGGCGTTAAGGTACTTGGCAACGGCGAGGTTACAAAGAGCTTTACAGTTAAGGCTGCTAAGTTCTCTGAATCAGCTAAGGCTAAGATCGAAAGTGCCGGCGGAAAGGCTGAGGTAGAGTAATGTTTCAAGTCTTTAGAAACGCGTGGAAAGATCCCGCACTTCGCAAAAAGATTTTATTTACATTGCTCATAATAGTTATATTCCGCTTCGGCGCAGCAATCTTCGTTCCATTCCTTGAACCCTCGACTATCAAACAGATGATGGGTGAAGGAACGATACTTAATTATCTCGACGTTATGACGGGTGGATCGCTCAGCAACGGTACGCTGTTTGCTATGTCGATCACACCGTACATCAACGCCTCCATCATAGTTCAGCTGCTCACAGTTGCAATTCCTGCACTGGAGCGTCTGAGCAAGGAAGGCGAAGAAGGACGTAAGAAGATAAACAAGATTACGAAGTATGTAGCTTTGGGCATTGGGTTATTCCAGGCGATAGCATTCTACATCGGACTTCGCAACACTGTAAACGAAACAACACACAAGAGTGCTGTTCTCTATACGGAAGGCTTTGACGGAGTCATCGCTGCGATTACTATCGTGGCTTGCTTTGTAGCCGGTGCTTCGCTTATTATATGGCTGGGTGATCAGATCTCCCAGAAGGGTATCGGCAACGGTATTTCAATGATACTGTTTGCAGGTATCATATCAAGAGTTCCCGATATGGTTATCAATCTGATCAAGCAGATCTCGGTAGCTCCGCAGAACTGGTTCTTCGTACCGCTGATACTCGTTATCTATGTATTGATGATTGCATTCGTAATACTGATGACAAACGCAGAAAGACGTATTCCCGTTCAGTATGCAAAAAGAGTAGTCGGCAGAAAGATGTACGGCGGTCAGACAAACCACATTCCGATAAAGGTTGCAATGGCAGGCGTTATGCCTATCATTTTTGCGATGTCAATTATGTCGCTTCCCGCAACAATCGGATACTTCTTCGGTGTAACTGCAACATCGGGCCACGCATTCTGGAGCGACTTTATCGCTCTGTTCAGCACAAACAACGTGGTTTATGCAATACTTTATTTCTTCCTTATCATCGGCTTCAACTACTTCTATATTGCAATGCAGTATAATCCTGTACAGATAGCCAATGATCTTAAGAAGAACAACGGTGCTATCCCCGGTTATCGTCCGGGCAAGCCCACATCGGATTTCATCCACAACTCACTTTCAAAGGTTACTCTGGTAGGTGCAATATTCCTTGGTATCATCGCAATATTCCCTATTATATTCCAGAACCTCACAGGCATCACAGGTCTTTCACTCGGTGGTACGACAATACTCATCGTAGTAGGTGTTGCCCTTGAAACAGTCCGTGCTCTCGAAAGCCAGATGATGATGCGTCATCATAAGGGCTTCCTTGAATAAGAGAAAGGAATTAATATGAATCTTATTTTCTTAGGCGCACCCGGCGCAGGTAAAGGAACACAGGCAGAGGTAGTCTGCGAAAAGCTCGGTATACCCGCTATATCGACAGGTAATATGCTCAGAGAAGCTGTAAAGAACGGCACACCCGCCGGTCTTGCAGCGAAAGAGTGTATGGACAGAGGCGATCTTGTTCCCGATGAAGTCGTAATCGGCATCTTAAAGGACAGAATCGCACAGGATGATGCAAAGAACGGTTTCATTCTTGACGGTTTCCCGAGAACAGTTGCTCAGGCCGAGGCACTTGACGCTATGGGCGTTCAGATCGACAAGGTAATCGAGATCGCTGTTCCCGATGAGAAGATAATCTCAAGACTTTCGGGCAGAAGAGTATGCGAGGGCTGCGGCGCTTCCTATCATGTAGACTTCAAGCCTACAAAGGTAGAAGGCAAGTGCAATCTTTGCGGTGCTAACGTTGTTCAGCGTATCGACGACAAGCCCGAAACAGTAATCGCAAGACTGAAAACATACTATGAAAAGACTGCTCCTCTCAAGGATTATTACACGAGAAAGGGCAAACTGATAACCGTACAGGGTCAGGAAGAAATCGCTGAGACTTCAAAGCTCACTCTTGCGGCAGTTGAGGCAAAGTAATGATTCAGGTTAAATCGGCAAAAGAAATTGAAATAATGAAGAAAGCCAATCAGATAGCGGCTGAGGCTCTTATCGTTGCGGGAAATGCAATAAAGCCCGGAATGAGCACATGGGAGCTTGATAAGATCATTCATGATTTTATCGTTTCAAAAGGCGCTGTCCCGTCATCGCTCGGATACGGCGGATTTACAGGCAGTGCCTGCATATCTGTGAACGCTGAGCTGATACACGGCATTCCTTCAAAGAAGAAGATCATCAGAGAGGGCGACATCGTTTCAGTTGACGTGACCGCTGAGATCGACGGCTATAACGGCGATAATGCTTACACCTTCAAGGTCGGCAAGGTTCCCGAAAATGCCGAAAAGCTCCTCGAGGTAACTGAGGCTGCTTTATATGAAGGTATAAAGATGGCACTTCCCGGTAACAGAATCGGCGACATTTCAAATGCCGTGCAGACTTACTGTGAGTCACGAGGCTACTATGTGGTAAGGAAGTTCATCGGTCACGGAATAGGACACGAGATGCACGAGGATCCCGAAGTTCCGAACTTCGGCAAGCCCTGCAGAGGTCCGAGACTTGTACCGGGAATGACGATCTGCATTGAGCCTATGATAAATGAAACTACAGCCGAGATCCGCATACTGCCGGACAAATGGACGGTGGTCGAGGCTAACGGCAACTACAGCGCTCATTTTGAGCATACTATCGCAATAACTAACGGTGAGCCTCTTATTCTCACGGAAAGCTCACTTCACCACCCGAAGAATTAACGGAGGGCGTATGAACAATACGGTTATTGCAGCCGGTATGGTTGTAAAAAGCATGGCAGGGCATGACAGCGGAAGCTATTATGCGGTCATGAGGGTTGAAAACGGTTTTGCGTATATTGCCGACGGCAAGCTGCGCAAGGTCGAAAGACCCAAAAAGAAGAATCCGCTTCATTTACAGAAGACACTGACTACTGTAGAGCTTGCGGAAATCACAAACAAAAAACTAAGATCTGCGTTATCGGTTCTGAACCGAAGTGCAGACAACATCGCCGAGGAGAGTGACAAGCTTGTCTAAAGAAGATGTAATCGAGGTAAGCGGCAAGATAATTGAGGCGCTTCCTAACGCAACGTTTCAGGTCGAACTTGAAAACGGACATAAGATACTGGCTCATGTAAGCGGCAAGCTGCGAATGAACTTTATTCGTATCTTACCCGGTGATAAGGTAACAGTCGAAATGTCACCGTATGACCTGACTAAAGGCAGAATCACCTGGAGAGCCAAGTAATTCTGTATAAACGAATACGAGCGTATGCTCGTCTGTAACAATTACAGGAAGGATGATATTAAGATGAAAGTTAGACCTTCAGTAAAGCCTATGTGCGATAAGTGCAAGGTAATCAAGCGCAAGGGCAAGGTTATGGTAATCTGCCAGGAACCTAAGCACAAGCAGAGACAGGGTTAAGCCCGAATTTAACAGGAGGAAAAAGATATGGCAAGAATTGCTGGTATCGACCTGCCGAAAGAAAAGCGTGTTGAGATCGGTCTCACATACGTTTACGGAATCGGCAGAAAGACAGCTAACGACATTCTGGCAAAGGCCGGTGTAAACCCCGACACCAGAGTCAAGGATCTTACCGATGATGACGAAGCTAAGATCCGTGATGCTATAGAGCAGCTCGGCGTAGCTGTAGAAGGTGACCTCAGAAGAGAAGTAGCCCTCAACATCAAGCGTCTGGTTGAAATCAACTGCTTCAGAGGCACACGTCACCGTAAGGGTCTTCCCGTTCGTGGTCAGAGAACAAAGACCAACGCAAGAACAAGAAAAGGTCCTAAGAAGACCATCGCTAATAAGAAGAAGTAATCTTTACGGAAAGGTGGTAAAACAATGGCAAAGGCAACCGCTACTAAGAAGCCTGTAGTACGCAGACGTCGTGAGCGTAAGAACATTGAAAACGGTTCAGCTCATATCCAGTCTACGTTCAATAATACGATAGTTACTATCACAGACCTTCAGGGCAACACATTATCATGGGCATCTGCCGGTGAAATGGGTTTCAGAGGCTCAAGAAAGTCAACTCCCTTCGCAGCTCAGACAGCCGCTGAAACAGCAGCTAAGGCAGCTATGGAACACGGTCTGAAGACTGTAGAAGTTTACGTTAAGGGTCCCGGATCCGGACGTGAAGCAGCTATCCGTGCATTACAGGCAGCAGGTCTTGAGGTTAGACTTATCAAGGATGTAACTCCTATTCCTCACAACGGATGCCGTCCTCCCAAGAGAAGACGTGTATAATCATAAACTGAGTGTAGTTTACTCGGTGTCGCGGAAGGTATAATCCTTCAGAAACGATATTTATTTAAAAAACGGAGGTACTGACAAATGGCAGTAGACAGACAGCCGGTCTTAAAGAGATGTAAGGCATTAGGCATATCCCCTATGGTACTGGGATACAGCAAGGAAACAAATCGTCACGCAAACGCTAACAACAGAAAGAAAGTTTCTGAGTATGGAATGCAGCTTAAGGAAAAGCAGAAGCTGAAGTTCATCTACGGCGTTCTTGAAAAGCAGTTCTATCACTACTACGAGATGGCAGTTAAGATGGACGGCGTTGCAGGTGAAAACCTCATCAAGATTCTTGAATCAAGACTTGACAACGTTGTATTCAGAATGGGTATGGCTATCACAAGAAGAGAAGCAAGACAGTTAGTAACACACGGTCACTTCACAGTAAACGGCAAGAAGGTTGATGTTCCTTCTTACAGAATCAAGCCCGGCGATGTTGTTGCAGTCAGCGAAACAAGCAAGAAGAGCCCTAAGTTCGCTCAGATCATCGAACAGACAAACGGCAGAATCGTACCGTTATGGCTGGACGTAAATAAAGAGGCTATGACAGCCAAGGTTACTCGTGAATTCAACAGAGATGAGCTTGACTATGAAATAGCTGAGCACCTGATCATCGAGTTATATTCAAAATAATCTCGTCGAGCAGTATTGCGAAAACTCTTCATACTGTGGACATCACGGTATGTATCGGTTATTTTTAATTTACAATTCCGCACTGAGATATGTGCGGAGGGCATTGCCCGCCAAATCGTAATTTAAAATTAACCGGGCGGTTTTCCGCTTTCAGCGGGAATACAGCCCGTTCGTACATCGTTAACCCGATGAAACATCTGACAAACTTGTGGGAGGGTAAACCAAATGCTTGAAAAAATCGAAAAGCCTGTGATCGAGACCGTTAAGTTAAAACCCGATGGAACCTATGGTATGTTTACACTTGAGCCTCTGGAATGTGGTTACGGCAACACACTTGGCAACAGCCTTCGTCGTGTTCTGCTTTCGTCACTTCCCGGCGTTGCGGTAACGTCAGTCAAGATTGACGGCGTTCAGCACGAGTTTTCGACTATCCCCGGTGTTAAAGAGGATGTAACGGAAATTATCCTCAACATCAAGGGTCTCATTGCAAAAATGTATGGCGAATGCCCGAAAACAGTTTATATTGAAGCTGAGGGCGAGTGCGATGTTACTGCCGGTGACATAAAGACCGACAGTGAGATTGAAATCCTCGACCCCGGTATGCATATAGCTACCCTCGGCCCCGGAGCAAAGCTCTATATGGAGATTACTCTTGACAAGGGCAGAGGATATGTGTCTGCTGAAAAGAACAAGCAGCAGCTTCAGCCGGTAATCGGCATAATTGCTGTCGACAGCATTTATACACCTGTTTTAAAGGTGAATTATACAGTTGAGAACACCCGTGTAGGACAGCGTACCGACTATGACAAACTCATACTTGAGGTATGGACAGACGGTACAATTTCTGCAAAAGAGGCAGTCTCATACGCCGCTAAGCTTCTGGTAGATCATCTTCAGCCGTTCGTAGAGCTGTCTGATGAAGCTATACAGCCTGAGCTTATGGCAGACAAGAGTGAGTCGGGCAAGGATAAGCTCCTCGAAATGACTATCGATGACCTTGACCTTTCCGTACGTTCATTCAACTGCTTAAAGCGTGCAAACATCAACACCGTTGACGATCTTATCAACAAGTCGCAGGGTGATATGATGAAGGTTAGAAACTTAGGCAAGAAGTCGTTTGAGGAAGTCAGAGCAAAGCTCCAGTCTTTAGGCTTTGACCTTGCAAGCGACGATGACAACAATTGACAAGTGACTTTCAATTTGTCTGAAAGGAGAAATATCAATGGCAGGTTCAAGAAAACTGGGAAGAACCAGTGATCACAGAAAGGCTATGCTCAGAGGTATGGTAACACTGCTTCTTGAAAAGGGCAAGATTGTTACTACAGTTGCAAGAGCTAAGGAAGTTCGCAGTGCAGCTGAAAAGATGATCACTCTCGGCAAGGCCGGCACACTGCATACAAAGCGTCAGGTTTACGGCTACATCACTAAGGAAGACGTAGCTAAGAAACTGTTTGATGATATAGCACCCAAGTACGCTGACAAGAACGGCGGTTACACACGCATCATCAAGATCGGCCCCAGAAGAGGCGACGCAGCAGAGATGGCTGTTATCGAATTAGTTTAATTTGATATAATTAAATAGCTTACGCCCACCTTTATGGTGGGCGTTGTTGTTTTTGGGAAAAGTCTTGTATTTGATAAAATTCTGTTATAACTTTTAGTATTTATCTATGATAGCAAGCTACCGATAGTTCTTTTTGTCGGACAGCACTTCTCGGGTTCGCTATTCGAGTGGATACACTTGTCAATATGAAAGAGGGAGACAACCAAAGGGATCAGGTACAAGTCTGAGCCTCGCTCACGCAAGGCTCGTGCACTCCGCTAAAGCTCCGCTGGACTTGACAGCCCCTCTCCCTGTCCCTTAGGTTTTCTCCCAAATCAGTTATTCCTCTTGAGCGACGTGAGGAGCGGGAGCATTGCTAAAGCAATGCTCAGCTTGGCATCCCTCTTTCCTTACCCATACCCACACCCCGTCGGGGTGTTGGCGGAACTCGTAAAACTACCTGAACATTGTATATCTTGTCAATGCAGGGACGCTTAACGCTACACGTCCGTAGGTTAGTACATATATCTCAGGTTAGTAGCGTTTTTTGAAGGGTCAATGTTAGTGCAGTTGCACCGATACACTCACGAAATGATTAATGCCTTGTCGGTACGGAAAATGATTTCAGCGGTGCTGGCTATATATTTCACTGTGTGGCTTTAATAATAATCGGTTTTTCGACAGACTGTACGCACGTCTTTATGGTGGGCGTTGTTGTTTTATCGGTGAAAAAACGGTGAAATTGTGCTTACAGACAAAATCCGCTTGAAATAGAGCTTGTTTTATGTTAAAATAAAATAAGTATGTTATAGGCTGTCGCAAAGGACAGCGGGAAAGAGGTACAATTTGGATACATTTGGTGAACAGCTTGTTAAAAAGGCAACAACAGGTGCAGACTGGGCAAAGAGAATAGGCATTGCGGTACTGGGACTGGTGTTAGCTACTGTGCTTATGTGGCTTTCGTTCTTTACCGGATTTATGATTCTGACAATGCTTGCTGTCGGCGCACTTTTCGGTCTTGTGTGGCTGCTTACGGGCATGAGCTATGAGTATGAATATATACTTACGAATGACGATCTTGATATAGACAAGATTACGGGCAAGAGAAAGAGAAAACGTCTTATTACGCTGAAAATGAATACAGTTGAGGAATTCGGCATTTATGACGGCACGAACGGAACTAATGCGGACGCTACCGTAATAGCTTCAGACGGAACGAACATAAACGCTTACTATCTCATTGCAAAGCATAAGACGCACGGCAAAACAATGCTGATATTCTCTCCCGATGCAAGAATGGTCGAGATGATACTCACAACATTACCCTATAAGGTAAAGCAGGAAGCAACACAGCGTATCAACGCAATAAAAGCCGATAGCGAAAAGGAATAAGCGAACACTGTCTATCGGGAGGGTCAATGTCAACGACACGCAAAAAGAATAACATTTTCAAAGTGATACTGTCGGGCGTTACTGCGGCGGTAATCATTGCGGCAAGCGCAGGATGCGGTACTGTAGATCTGACTATGGGCAAGAACAACAAGAACAGCAGTGACAACTCTGTTGTTGAGGTGATAATGCCTGCACAGACAACCACGACCGTGACCACCACAGCGGTTACAACAGAAGCGCCGCTGCCTGTAAAATCATACGGTGACGATTTTGTCAGATGCAATGCGGCTATATGTTACGACCTTACGGACGGTAAGGTGATATACAGCAAGAATGCAGGTAAAAAGGTGTTCCCGGCAAGCACCACAAAGATACTTACCGCACTCACTGCCATTGAGTACACTGCGCCCGAATATGAGTATTATGTGGGCAGTGAGCTGGGGCTTGTCGCACAGGATTCAAGTATGTCGTGGATCGCAGAAGGCTCAAGCCTTTGCAGAAACGAGATACTGACGGCTATGCTCGCTCCTTCGGGGAACGATGCGGCATATACCATAGCGGTAAACGTGGCAAGGAAGCTGTACGGCGATGATATAAGCGATAATGACGCTGTAGCGTATTTTGCGGTGCTGATGAACGATTACGCAAAGAAGCTGGGCGCAAAAAATACGCACTTTACTGTGCCGGACGGGTATCACGATGATGAACATTATACCACGGCGGAGGATATGCTGCAATTTGCAATTGCGGCAACGCAGAGCCGGACGATATGCGATATAACCTGTCAGCCGCTTGCTATAGTATATGACGAGCAGGGGAATGTTCACAGCTGGGATAACGGAAACAAGCTCCTTACCGATACCACAATTCCTTATGAGGTATACGGAATGAAAACGGGATTTACCGATGAGGCAGGCTTCTGCTTTATAGGATATGCAGGTATGAACGGCAAGAAGATACTTACACTGGTGTATGGCGGAGAGGTGGAAAACCGCTATGCCGACACAAAGAAGCTGATGGATCTCGGCTTTGATATTTATGACGAAAATCACGACTATTATACGGTAGAAGAATAAACAAGGATGACGAAGATGAAGATATTATCCATAGAAAGCTCGTGCGACGAAACTGCGGCGGCTATAACCGAGGACGGAAGAAAAGTTATTTCGTCGGTTATAGCCACTCAGATAGACGAACACAAGCTGTACGGCGGAGTAGTACCCGAAATAGCTTCACGCAGACATTGCGAGAATATAACCGGAGTATGTGCCGAGGCTCTTGAAAAGGCGGATATGACGCTTGACGAGATCGACGCAATAGCGGTGACGAACGCACCCGGTCTTATAGGCGCACTGCTTGTCGGGGTGAACTTTGCAAAGGGGCTTGCGCTTGCAAAAAACAAGCCGCTTATCGCTGTGCATCATATCAAGGGGCATATAGCGGCAAACTACATAACGCACCCTGAACTTGAGCCGCCGTATCTGTGTCTTGTGGTTTCGGGCGGACACAGCCATATAGTAAAGGTAAACAGCTATACGGAGCTTGAAACGGTAGGTAAGACGACCGATGATGCGGCAGGTGAGGCATTCGACAAAGCCGCAAGAGCAATGGGCTTTCAGTATCCGGGCGGAGTGCATATCGACAGAGCGGCAAAGCAGGGCGACGCAAAGAAGTATAAGCTGCCAAGACCTGCGACCAAAAATCCGTATGATTTCAGCTTTTCCGGACTTAAAACCGCTGTTATCAACCTTATACACAACAACGAACAAAAGGGCATTGAAACTGATGTAAATTCGCTTGCCGCCTGCTTTCAGGACACAATCACGTCTATACTTGCGGAAAAATTCATGGCGGCGGCAGATGAGCTTGGTTACACAAAGCTCGCACTTGCAGGCGGTGTAGCGGCAAACTCTATGCTCCGTGACAAGCTGTCGGAAATGGCGAATGCCTGCGGCAAGCAGTTCTATATGCCTGATATTTCGCTATGCGGCGACAATGCGGCTATGATAGGCTGTCAGGGATATTATGAGTATCTGGCAGGAAATACGGCTGATATGTCGCTGAATGCGTATGCTACGAAGAAGCTGCATATGCTGTAAATATAGATTTATACAAACAAAAAGCAATCCGCCGTCAACGGTTAATTCCGTGACGGCGGATAACAGCTTGTAGAAAAAGTGTTTTTTCAAAAAGGTGCTTGTCCGCAATCCCTATCCCCTTTAGGACACTCTGATGGCTTTGCTTCGTGCAAAGCTTGGTGTGTCCTTATTTCGGCATCCTTGCCGAAAACCCCTTTCCCCCGTGAAAGGCTGTGTATGCTTGGTTGGCTCTGCATCGTGCAGAGCCTTTGGGCATACACGCCCGGCGTCCGTGCCGGGGCTGAGTGTGGGGCTGCCGCCCTCACCAAGCAAGGACGCTTGCAATCAGTCGCACACAGTCGCTGCACGATGCGGCGACACAAACGACTGACAACCCGCATTGGGGCTACGCCCCAAACCCCATTTTTAATAACGATAGAGTTTTTTCAACAAAAAAGCAATCCGCCGTCAACGGTTAATTCCGTGACGGCGGATAATTTGATATTAAAACGGATTTTCCGATCATACAGCGTCAAGATTCAATGTCCAGCTGTTTATCTTATATGTTCCGTTATCGAGCAGATATTCTATCTTCGCACTGCGGTGAGCCTCGTACAAGTCGAGATAAGGCACTGTTGCGGTAAAGCCTGTATCGGTAATATCGGAAATGACGCAGGCTGTAGTATCCCATATATTCTTTCCGTCGGAAACGGCGTCGGTATTTTTGTACAGCTTGCCGTTTATATCCTTGTAGAATGCGGTTTCGTCCGCAAGGTTCTTATAGAATGTGCTGTCAAGATATTCTTTTGTGAAATACTTCTCGGTATCGGCTTTAAGCGAGGCGAGAGTATCATAAACGCTTTCTACGGGAGAGTAGCAAAAGCCGTTATCATCGGTTACCGAAGCGGAATTATCTACAGGCAGGCTGCAACGGTTATAGATAGCGTAAAACTTGTCCGCTATGGGCATATTCAGCTTTACGGTTTCTTTGGCGGCTTCTTCGGTCAGTGCGGTCGTTTTATCCTCAGACGATACCGCAGAACTGCTCTCCCGCTGTGAGACGGCAGACGGTGTATTCTCAGCCGCACAGGCGGTAAACAGGACGGCTGTAACGGCTAAGGCGATGAGTGCTATCTTCTTTTTCATATTTTCCTCCGTGTCAGTTGAATATGTAGTATTTGCCGATTTCGTTATAAGTACGCATAAAACGTGAGCTTCCCGAATAGCCCTCGTTTATAAGTATCTTTTCGATTGCGGGGTCGAATATATACGTTGTGCCTTTTATATCAATCTCTGCCCAGCTATGTTCGCCGGCGCCTCCGGCGGGATTTGTGTGATACCCGTATATCATACGGGTGTCAAAGCCAAGCGAACGTGTCATATATTTGAATGCAGAGGTAAAATCATAACACACACCATACTTGTTATCAATTATAAAGCAGGCGTAAAGCTGTTCGGTATACTGCTTTTTGCTTTGAGGTATAAGCAGAGTTCTTTCTATATAACTCGATTGCATAAGATAATCGTATACGGCTTTCAGCTTTTGTTTATCGCTCATATTCTTTGTGATTATCTTGTCGAGTATCGGCTGTATTTTTTCGTCAAGAGGTTCATATCCCGATGAGATATATTTGCCTTTCTTTATCGGAGTCTGCTTATTTGCCGTTGTAACTGCCGCAGGGACGGTCGTTTCGGGCGGCGGTGTTGTGGCAGTCGTTGTCCGAATAACGGTTTTTTCGCTGCTGAGATAATCGCAGTGAATAAATCTGCCGTTTTCCAGCTTATAATAATCAGTGTCGGTTACCGCTACTACCTTTACCTTATCGTTTATCATATATAAATCGGCGGTCGGAGCTCCGAGATATGCCTTTGTCCTGCTGTATACCGATGTATTGAGGTACATTTCTGCGGATTTTTTTGTTTCCTTCCATTTCGGCTCTGCCGTTGTGGCAGGAGTTGAAGCAACGGTTGTCAAAACAGCGGTTGTTTCTTTTGCTTTTGTTGTTGTGGCGGTTGTAATGCTGACGGTGGCAGGAAGCGTGCTTTCCTCATATATTGTACCGCTTGTTGCGGCGGCTGAGGAGGAAGAGCCGGTTTCGCTTTGGTTGCCGTCAATATAAGCTACTCCCTCGGCTGAGCAGGCTGTGACGGAAAGAATGACCGACACGGCAAGAATTATCGCCATTTTTTCATTTGTTGATCTTTTCATTTTACCCTCTTGTTTTATCTGCGTATTATGAGATATTGTACTTGTATTTTAACACAATGGCTTCGATTAGTCAACGGTATGTGTTACAAAAATCAACGGATTGAAATCCGATATATGCTACACTTTAGATAAATGAACTGTTTATTTTATGTTTTCAGATTGTTTATATTAATTACGGAGGCTCGGATGGTTAAATTCGGAGAAAGAGTAAAGCAGTTAAGACTAAGTGCAGGCATGACGCAGGAACAGCTGGCTGAAAGGATATGGGTGACAAAAGCGGCAATAAGCAATTATGAATTGTCGGAGCGTAACCCTTCTCCCGAAACGATAATCAAAATAGCCGGAGTATTCGGAGTTACGACAGACTATCTGTTAGGGCTTGAGGATAAGAGAAGCCGTACACTTGATATAAGCGGACTTTGCGAGGAGGATATACGCTTTTTGCAGTCTGCGGCGGCTCTGCTGAAAAAGAAAAACGCAGTGAAAAAATCCGTTGCAGAACATTGACAGCCGCTGTATTACGATGTATAATAGCTATATTGTACATTAAACAGATAGAAACGGTAGACTTAAAGGAGCGACTTATGGCAATAAGCATAACCGAAGCATCGGAGCTTAAAAAAGCGATACTTGACAATTTCGGCGTAACGCTGCATTTTCACGATGGCTGCGGAGGACAGTATTTCACGCTGGACGAGAGAAACGATGAGATAAAGCGGTTTATTGAGAGCTACTTCGATAAAAAGGGAATGACCGTTACATTTATAGCAAGGGGAACACAGTTCTCTGTAGGAGGTAACAATGCTTGACCGTTTTTCAAGAACACAGCTCGTTTTCGGTAAAGAGGCAATGGACAGGCTGAAAGGCTCTCGTGTTGCGGTATTCGGCGTAGGCGGAGTAGGCGGTTATACCGTTGAGGCGCTTGCACGCTCGGGAGTGGGAGCGATTGATATTATAGACAATGATAAGGTGTGTCTTACCAATATAAACCGTCAGATAATAGCTACAACAAAGACGGTCGGTAAGTACAAGGTCGATGTCGCAAAGGAGCGAATCGAGGAAATAAACCCCGACTGCAAGGTGACAGCCTTCAGAACCTTCTATATGCCCGAAACGGCGGATCAGTTTGACTTTACTCAGTACGACTATGTAGTTGACGCAATAGATACGGTTACGGGAAAAATAGCACTTATTGAAAATGCAAAGAAGGCAGGAACGCCGATTATAAGCTCTATGGGAGCGGGAAACAAGGTCGATCCTACGGCATTTGAGGTTGCGGATATATATAAGACCTCTGTGTGTCCTCTTGCAAGGGTAATGCGCTATGAGCTTAAACGCAGGGGAATAAAGAAGCTCAAGGTGGTATACTCAAAGGAAAAGCCGATACCGCCCATTGCTGACGAAGAACCGAACGGTGAAAACGGTTGTCTTTCTAAGGCGGATAAGGTGCCGGGAAAAAGACAGGTGCCGGGAAGTACCGCCTTTGTACCGTCTGTGGCAGGGCTCATTATCGCAGGGGAAGTTATAAAGGATATAATCGGGTATAAAGCGGCGGACGAAATCAGATAATATGCGGATGAAGTATCTTTCGGAAGAGTATGAAGATACTTCATTTTTCTTGACTATGTTATAACGCAGTGATAGAATAAACGGTGAAATAAATCTCTCGATTGCATTATCAGCACGGAGGTGTTTGCTTGCTTTTGATATATCTGGCAATGGTTGATTCCGACGAGGAAAAAGACCTTGTCGAAAAGCTGTACAACACCTATTAAAACACTCTGTTCAATATTTGCTTTGCGATAGTACGCAACCGGACGGATGCCGAAGATGCGGTTCACGATACTTTTATACGCATTATAGACAATCTTTGTAAAATCAAAGATGTTGAATCTCCTCAGACTAAAGCGTTCTGCATAGTGATAGCAAGAAATGTGGCGGTGGATATACTCAGAAAAAGCAAGAAGAGCGTTTTTGTTACGGAGGAGGAGCTTGATTTTTATGAATCAGACATAAAAAACGAGGAAACTGCTCTTTCAAATATAGGTGTAGAGCGGCTGAAACAGGCTTTAAGACGGTTGCCGAAAGAATACTATGATGTACTTATGCTGAATGTGAAATTCGGATGCTCCCTTTCCGAAATGTCGGGCATTCTGGGTATAAGCTATCAGGCGGTAAGATATAAGCTGAGAAAAGCGAGAAGTATATTGCTGAAAGAAACGGAGGTTAAAAATGAACAACATTGAAATCGCACTGGAGGAAACCATGTATGAAATGATTTTCTCCGATATTCCAAAAACAAATTATAAGATTCGTCGTTCGTTTGACCGGAGAATGAAGAAGATGATACGCAGTTATTTAGCCGACAATACTCTTGATAAAAGTGTTCATAAGTCGAAAAAGCGTTGGCGATATATCATAATCATTGCCGTGACCCTTGTTCTTACAATCACAGCGGCGGCGGTGGTCTGCTATAATAATATCACTCTTGAAAAGCATGATACATTTTCCCTGTTACATATTGAGGACACTGAAAAAGCACCGGAAAATATAGAACAGGAATATGTAATCACGGCCGGCCTTGACGAATATATGAGAAATACGTTTTATAACAATGACGGATGTATAGTAGAAGAATATAAAGACGGCGACAGCCAAATCATATTTTCTCAGATGACATTCAGCCATTTCAACGGCACACGAATCAACACGGAAACAGCCGAAGGCACTATTACGGCTGTTGATGTCAACGGGATAACGGCATTGTATTTTGAAAACGGCATGGAAAATATGCTGGTGTGGAATAATGACGAGTATGTTTTTTCTTTTCAAACTAATAAACTCGGCAAAGATGAACTAATAGCGTTATCGGAGAGCGTAAAACCAAAGCAATGATACGTCAGAATGCACAAAACAGCGTTTGGAATTTGTGCATTTGTACAAAATAAGCTGAAGTGATAAAAAAGCAGTACGCAGTACCTCTTTCATACGTTTTATTAATAGGGACTGAAATTAAGCCCTGATAAAACAACGGAGGTATTTATACTATGAAGAAAAGAGTACTCGCATTTTTACTGGCAACGGTGTTTGTTCTTACGCTTGTTATGAGCGTATCGGCGGAGGGGGTACAGTGTGACCTGTCCGGCACCAAAAACTGTACGCTTACGGTCAAAGGCACTACTGCGCATTGTCACAGCTCGCTTACCGATTCAAGCGGCACTATCAAAAGTGTGAAAGTAGAACAATCGCTTGAAAAGTTTGCTTTCCTGTGGTTCTGGAACACAGAGGGCGGACCTTGGACAAGAACGGTAAACTCGGGCGTAGCGCAATTCGATAATTACAAGGTCGTATCGAGCGGTACATATCGTGTGAAATCTGTATTCACAGTTACTACCAAGGATGGCAAGTCCGAAACGATTACTATGTACAGCAATGAAGTAAAAGTTGCATAAAAGCACCCTCTTTACCGGTCAAGCGGTAAAGAGGGTTTTTCTGTGCCGTTTTTCTTGACCTTGCGGGGAAATTGTGATATATTATCACTGTAAATGCAGATAATAAGGCAAAGGAGTGTTGCTAAAAATGGGTGGAAATCAGGCGGAATATGATATAGCGATAATCGGAACGGGGCCTGCGGGCATATCGGCGGCTATCAACGCAAGAATACGCAACAAGAGCTTTATACTTTTCGGAAATGCCGACCTCAGCGCAAAGGTCGAACGCTCACATATAATATCGAATTATCCTGCTCTGCCAGAAATAAGCGGCAGTGAGCTGAACAGGAGATTCGCCGCTAACTTAAAGCAGATGGATATAGAGATAACCAGCGAGCGTATTACCGGAGTGTATAATATCGGCAAGTATTTTATGCTCCTTGCAGGGCAGAAGGAATACAAGGCGGACGCTGTCATTCTGGCAACGGGCGCACAGACCGTAAACGAAATAAAGGGCGAGCGTGAGCTTCTCGGGAAGGGCGTAAGCTATTGCGCCACCTGTGACGGAAATTTCTATAAAGGGAAAACGATAGCCGTTATCAGCGATAACAAGGAGAGCGAAGAAGAAGTGGATTTTCTGGCGGAGCTTGCAGAGAAGGTTTATTTCTGTCCGTCATACAAGACGGATTATTCGAGAGAAAATGTTATCAGATTACCCGGATTTGTCAAAAGTGTAAACGGAGAGCGTCACGCAGACGGGATAACGCTTTCTGACGGCAGTATAATTGCCGTTGACGGAGTGTTCTTTCTGAAGCAGACGGTTTCGGCAGATGTACTGCTTGACGGGCTTGAGATGAATAACGGCAGTGTTGCGGTAAATCGTGATATGTCAACAAGCGTAAAAGGGTGCTTTGCCTGCGGAGATTGCACAGGCAGACCGTATCAGATAGCTAAGGCTGTCGGAGAGGGGAATGTTGCACTTCACAGTGCGGTGGCGTATCTGGCGGAAAACAAGGGTAAAAAAGAATAATAAAAACAGCAGCAACGGTACGGTGATTAGTAGCGTTGCTGCTGTTTGTTATTACTGCTGTGCTTCAAGGTTTGCTTTCAGCTTGTCGGAATATTCACGGATGACCTTGCGGTCCGACTCGTTTACAATCTTATAAGTCGTCCTTGAATAGAAATGGCTGTCGGTATCCCATATAACAGGAACGATGCCAAGCTCGGTCAGCTTTCCGAGTACAATCGACAGGCACTCGGAGGAATCGGTGTGAGTTGCGTCCTTTGCCATATTGCTTGCGGGATAGGTCGATGTCGTTTCTCCCATAAATACGGGAATGTCATTATCCAGAAAAGCCTTTTTCAGCTCGGCACACTGGCTGTCGATATATTTAAGCCATTCCTCGCCGCCTATTTTATTCGACCAGTACATAGAGTTGTCGACATAGTGGACAGACACCATAAGCCTGTCGTTTACCATATCCTCAGGCATTTTAAATCTTGACGAGGTCGTTTTATCTATGTTTGTCCAGTAACCCGAAACGATAAGCACACGCTGTGCGTTATATCCGCCTGTGCTTCTTACTGCGTCTACAAAAGCCTGATTGAGTGTGTTGGTCATCTTGTAAGCATTGGTTTCAGACTGCGCCTTGAGATTACCGTTTGAATCAAACTGATCGCCGCCGAGATATTCGTTATAACCCTCGAAAACGAGCGTGTAGGGATAATCCGCAAAATACTCGGCTATCTGCGTCCACAGATGAGTGAATATCTCCTTGCACTTGTCAAGGTCGTTTCTTCTTATGATGAATTCATCGAAGTGGTGGATATTGATAACGGAATATACGCCAGCCTTTTCGCAGTAATCAACAATCTCCTTAACTCTTTTAAGGTATTCCTTGTTTATCGTATATGTATTGTCATTTTCCATCATATTGCCCCAGAACACAGGAATACGAACTGTGTTGAAGCCTTCCGCCTTCATACCGTCTATTATTTCCTGCGTTGTCACATCCGCTCCCCAGCAGGTTTCATAGTCCTGCGGTTCGTTTCCGCCGACAACGGGAATCCATTCATACGTTATCTTTTCGCAATCGGTCGCTTCGTATGCCTCCATCGTGTTGCCGAGACTTATGCCAAGCCCCATTTTTTCAGCCATTTCGGTTGCTGTGATTATCTCATAGCGTGAATCGTCCGGTTCGGGTGCAGATGAAGTATCACTGCTTTCGTTATCCGAAATACCGCTCTGAACGTCCGACGCCGGCTGACTTTCCGTTCCCGATGTGACATTTCCGGCACAGCCTGTCAGCAAAAGTGCCGTTACCGTAAGTATTGCCGTTAATCTCTTCTTCATAAGAATACCTCTTTAGCAAAAAGAGCCGTTACATAAATCTATGCAACGGCTCCCGAGTGTTTATGGTTTATTTTGCGTAATCTATAGCTCTGCTTTCTCTTATCAGATGTACCTTTATCTGACCGGGATATTCCATCTCGTTCTCGATACGCTGAGAAATTTCTCTTGCAAGAACTATCATCTTATCATCGTCAACCTGTTCGGGCTTTATCATGATTCTTACTTCACGGCCTGCCTGAATAGCGAATGACTTTTCAACACCGTTGTAAGAACTGCATATCTCTTCAAGCTTTTGCAGACGCTTGATGTAGTTTTCGTAGTTTTCGCTTCTTGCGGCGGGACGTGCGGCGCTTATTGCGTCGGCTGCCTGTACAAGAGCGGCAATAACAGAGTGTATCTCAACATCGCCGTGGTGAGCCTCGATAGCGTGGATAACTTCGGGGCTTTCCTTATACTTACGGCAGACATCGACACCTATCTGAACGTGTGAGCCTTCAATCTCGTGGTTAAGAGCCTTGCCTATATCGTGCAGAAGACCTGCTCTTCTTGCAAGAGTTGCGTCAACGCCAAGCTCGCTTGCCATTATGCCTGCAAGGTGAGCGACCTCTATTGAGTGGTTAAGTACGTTCTGACGGTAAGAGGTACGGTAGTAAAGGCGGCCGATGAGCCTTACAAGCTCGTGGTGCAGGCCGTTGACGTTGGTTTCCATAACGGCACGCTCGCCCTCCTGCTTGATTTTAAGCTCGACCTCACGTCTTGCCTTTTCTACTGTTTCTTCGATTCTTGTGGGATGGATACGTCCGTCCTGAATAAGTTTTTCAAGCGCTATTCTTGCTATCTCACGTCTTACATGGTCATGGCAGGAAAGCGTTATAGCCTCGGGGGTATCATCAATGATAAGGTCAACACCTGTGAGCTGTTCAAGCGCACGGATGTTTCTGCCCTCACGGCCGATTATTCTGCCCTTCATTTCGTCATTGGGCAGAGGCACTACGGATACTGCCACCTCCGATACGGTATCGGCGGCAAGTCTTGAAATAGCAAGGGAGATATACTGTCTTGCCTTTTCGTCGCATTCGTCCTTAAGACGCTGTTCGTAAGCTGTTATCTTGACTGCCTTTTCGTGCGAAAGCTCGCTGTCAAGCATACTAAGCAGGTGTTCCTTCGCCTGATCTAAAGTAAAGCCGGATATTTTTTCAAGAATATCCATCTGGCTTTTCTTGATGGATTCGGCTTCAGCCAGCTTTTCTTCAGCCTTCTTGTTCTTGTTCTGGAGCTGTTCTTCAAGACGCTCGATCTTATCGTTCTTCTTGTCGAGGTTCTCCTCTTTCTGCTGAAGTCTTCTTTCAGAGCGTGTTACCTCTGCTCTGCGTTCCTTGAGTTCTCTTTCGGTTTCGCTTTTGAGTTTCTGAATTTCTTTTTCGTTGTTTTCTTTGAGCTTAAAGATCTCGTCTTTAGCCTCAACCAGTGCGGTTTTCTTTGTTGCCTGAGCTTTTTCGTTAGCCTCGGATACTATCCTGCTTGCTTCCTTCTCGGCAGATTCTATCTGCGCTTCTGCCGTCTTTTTTCTATGCTCGATACCCATTTTGTACATAACAAAACCGAATATCGCCGCTCCGACTACGAATGCCGCCGCACAGAGTGTAACTGCAAGCCACACTTCCATGGGTTAGCGTTCCTCCTTTTCTGAATTGCCGTGTCACGCCGCCGCAAAACTGCATAAGCGCCTGCACGGCTGATTTTACATTTCAACATTTAATTGTATATATGTAAAATAAGCGGATCGTCATGTCTTTTGTTGGTGAAAATTTACAAGACAGCTGACTTTCCTGAGTTATAATAGATATTTACTCGATATTAATTTTACGGCATTTTCAACAAATTGTCAAGGGCTTTTTATAAAAAAACACTAAATTATTTTGGAAAATAGTGAAAATCTATTGACAACATTTTACCGCTATGATATAATAATCAAACTGTGAAATCGCTATTACCGTTATGCAATGCGGTTTTACAACACATTTTAATAAGCCGATGTGATGGAATTGGCAGACGTGACGGACTCAAAATCCGTTGGTAGCAATACCGTGCGGGTTCGACCCCCGCCATCGGCACCAAAAAAGCAGGGTTATGCCTAAACAGGCATAGCCCTGCTTTTTTTGGTGCTGGGGGGTGCGAACTCGCACTGTGCGGGTCGTGCAAGGATGCACGATGGCGGTCGCACAGAGTCGCTGCACGATGCAGCGACCCCAACGACCGCAATTCGACAACCCCGCCCCACTTCCACTACAACAAACAGGCATAGCCCTGCTTTTTTTGGTGCTGGGGGGTGCGAACTCGCACTGTGCGGGTAAGGCATGGATGCCTTATAAAATGAACGCCCAGAGTTTTAAGCAAGGATGCTTAAAGTCAGCCGCACTTAGTTGCCACACGATGTGGCAACCCAAACGGCTGACGAGGCACGATGCGAAACCAACAGAGCGTTCATAAACGTGCAAGGATGCACGATAGCGGTCGCACAGAGTCGTTATGCAAGGATGCATAAAGACAGCCACACAGAGCCGTTATGCAAGGATGCATAAAGACAGCCACACAAAGCCGTTGCACGATGCAACGGCACAAATGGCTGTCATTGCACAGATGCAACGGCACAAATGGCTGTCGATGCACAGATGTGGCAACCCAAACGGTTGACGAGGCACGATGCGAAACCAACAGAGCAAGCACGACGTGCAAGGATGCACGATAGCGGTCGCACAGAGTCGGCGCAAGGACGCGCCGACCCAAACGACCGCATTTTGACAAACCCCGCCACACTTTCGCCAACTCAACAAGCGGGGTATTATTTTTGGTGATGGGGCGAAGAGATGGTGGCGTGACAATCCCTCCGTCTTGGCGGCAGAAAAGTTTGCGATATTAAAAAGGTGGGCATATCGCAAGTAAATGCAATAATGTTAAGGCTTGTGTCTTGCCGTCAAGCCACCTCCCTTTGACAAGGGAGGCAAGGATGATGGTGCAAAGCAAGGGATAGTGCGGTTTTAGAAGGGCTGTGCGGAGCGAGGGCTAATGGAGTGGCATCCCCTCCGGCAGTTGCCCGAATTTTTGTGGGCGACAGCACCTCACCTTTGGCAAGGGACGGGCACGGATGCCTTATAAAATGAACGCCCGGAGGGTTTAAGCATGGGGGCTTACAAGCAACAACTTATACAATTTTTAACGAAAAGTGTTGACAAATTACAACAATATATTGCAAAATCCGTTTAAATTTGTTATACTATACCAAAAGACTAAAAGACCGATAACATCATAAGCAATCGGCTGTCGGTTTTAAGGGGAGGGCATACATGAGCGTGAAATACATACTATATAATCCTTTATCGTGCAACGGGAAGGGAACAGAACTTGCACAAAAGCTGACGGAAATATACAAGGACGATGAACTGAAATATTGCAATATGACGCAGATAAGCGGATACGGCACATTTTTTGACAGCATTTCGCCCGAAAGCGATATTGTGCTGTGCGGCGGTGACGGTACGCTTAACCGTTTTATAAACGACAGCGACGGGTATCCTTATGAAAATCCGCTGTATTATTACGGTACGGGAAGCGGAAATGATTTTTTGCGTGATCTCGGCAAGGAGCAGGGCTGTGAGCCTGTAAGGATAAACGAATATGTCAGAAATCTGCCTATTGTAACGGTAAACGGCAAAAGCTCACGGTTTATCAATGCCATAGGCTATGGTATTGACGGATATTGCTGTGAAACGGGCGATGAACTGAGAGAAAAATCCGACAAGCCCATAAATTATACATCTATTGCGGTTAAAGGTCTGCTGTTTCATTTCAGACCGGCGAATGCGGTTATAAACGTTGACGGCAGGGAGTACAGCTATAAGAAGGTATGGCTTGCGCCGACAATGAACGGCAGGTTTTACGGCGGCGGTATGATGACCGCTCCGCAACAGGACAGAAACAACCCCGAGGGGAAGCTGTCGGTTGTTGTGATGCACGGCAGTGGGAAGCTGAAAACGCTTATGGTGTTCCCTTCAATCTTCAAGGGGGAGCATATCAGCCATACCGAGATGGTAGAGGTGCTGACCGGAAAGGAAATCACAGTGCGGTTTGATTCACCTGCCGCATTGCAGATAGACGGCGAAACGGTAAAGAATGTCAGCGAATATTCGGTGAAGGCGTATGACAGGGAGAACGGCGACCGGCGGTATACAGACGGAGAAAAGGAAAAAGAAAGCGAAACTGTTTGAATAAGTGCATAGGCAGGAGATGTCGGGTTGTGGGGTGCTATATTTAATAGAATATATTCGTAGAGCTTGCTTATATAGGAGATAAAACGGTAAACAAAAAACCGCTTGATTTTGACAATCAAGCGGTTTTTAATTGGTCTGAGTGACAGGATTTGAACCTGCGGCCTCTACCACCCCAAGGTAGCGCGCTACCAATCTGCGCCACACCCAGATAACAGTAAACATTATACACGGTTTTCGGGTATTTGTCAAGGGCTTTTTTAAAAAAATACGAAAAATTTTCGGCAGAGCTGTTAAAACGGCTTTGTTGTGCGAAATGAAGGGCTGTGGTCGATGTGGCCGTGGGTGAAGCGGAGCGGTTGTGGTCGATGTGGCCGTAGGGTGAAGGAGAGCGGTTGTGGTCGATGTTGCCGTAGGGTGAAGCGGAGCGGTTGAATGATATACGGAAAGGTAAGTTTTGAGAAAAAATGACGTTTGCTATTGCGAACACGGACAATTTGTGATACAATATAAAATGTGTCGGTATGTGCAGATGAAGCGCTGTATGCGTCAAAGATACAGGCGGCAGATACAGATGACACAGGAAAGTAAAAAATCCGATGAAAAGGACGGTTATTTATAATGACAAATTATGAAACTTACGAAAGCCCTTTCTGTACGAGATATGCAAGTGAGGAAATGCAGTTTACATTCTCCGCACAGAAGAAGTTTTCGACATTCCGCAGATTGTGGGTAGCGCTTGCGAGAGCGGAAATGAAGCTCGGACTTGAGCAGGTAACGCAGGAAAAGGTTGACGAGCTTGAGGCGCATATTGATGATATTGATTTTGCTTATGCGGCTGAGGAGGAGAAGAAGCTCCGCCACGATGTTATGGCGCACGTCCATACATACGGAAAGTGCTGTCCTAAAGCTGAGGGCATAATCCATTTAGGTGCTACAAGCTGTTATGTAGGCGACAACACCGATGTTATCGTAATGCGTGACGCTATGAAGATAGTACACAGAAAGCTTGTGAACGTTCTTTCGAACTTCGCTTCTTTTGCGGATAAATATAAGGATATGCCCTGTCTTGCATATACACATTTACAACCTGCACAGCTGACTACAGTCGGCAAGCGTGCTACACTGTGGATGAACGAACTTCTGATGGATCTTGAGGATCTTGAATATCAGATGGGTAATCTTAAGCTGCTCGGTCAGAAGGGTACTACAGGCACACAGGCGAGCTTTATGGAACTGTTCCACGGCGACGAGGAAAAGATAGAAAAGCTGGAGCAGATGATAGCTGAGGAAATGGGATTCAAGCAGTGCGTACCCGTAAGCGGTCAGACATATTCAAGAAAGGTAGACAGCAGAATAGTTAATGTACTGGGCGGTATCGCACAGAGCTGTTCAAAGTTCTCGAATGACCTGCGTATCCTTGCAAACTTCAAGGAGATGGAAGAACCTTTCGAGAAGAATCAGATCGGTTCTTCGGCTATGCCTTATAAGAGAAACCCGATGAGAGCGGAGAGAATTACATCGCTTTCAAGATATGTAATGATAGATACTCTTAACCCCGCATTCACGGCAGGTACACAGTGGTTCGAGAGAACGCTTGACGACAGTGCTAACAAGCGTATATCGGTAGCAGAGGCTTTCCTTGCAACAGACGCTATACTGAACATTATGCTGAATATCACAAACGGACTGGTCGTATATCCTAAGGTTATCCGTGCAAGAGTAATGAAGGAGCTTCCTTTCATGGCAACGGAAAACATTATGATGGACGCAGTTATGAAGGGCGGAAACAGACAGGAGCTTCACGAGAAGATAAGACAGCACAGCATTGCCGCAGGTAAGGTTATCAAAGAAGAGGGCGGAGAAAACGACCTCGTTGACAGAATCGCCGCAGATCCCGACTTTATGACAACAAAGGAAGAAATCGAGGCAAAGCTCATTCCCGAAAATTATACGGGCAGAAGCGCAAGCCAGGTGAGCGCATTCCTTGACAGGTGCATAAAGCCTGTCCTTGAAAAGAATAAGGATGTTCTCGGAGAAAAGGCTGAGCTTTCCGTATAATGAACGGATTGTGAAAATTGCAGAAATTCTTTACTATTTCTTGACTAATCGAAATCATTATAGTATAATACTATAATGTATAAATTAACAGGATGTGCTGAGGCACAGAAACGGAGTGAAACATTTGAAAAGAGTGGCAAAGCCTGTGTTCTTTATAGTGCTGGCGGTTATACTGGCATTTACAGGCATAGTATTTTTCGGTGTTCATACCCAGTACGGCGATTTCACGAACACTATTATAAGAGGTGTAAGTGATATTCGTTGGGGTATTGATATCAGAGGCGGTGTTGACGTTACATTTACATCACCGGCAGATTACGATGCGACCGATGAAGAGGTCGATGCGGCAAAGTCGATTGTTGAAACAAGACTTGTTGCAAACAACATAACAGACTATGAGGTTTATGTTGATTATAACAGCGATAAGATAATCGTGCGTTTCCCGTGGCAGGCTGAGGATGACAGCTTTGATCCGGAAGCGGCTGTAAAGGAACTTGGTGCTACCGCACTGCTCACCTTCAGAGAAGGCTCGGAAAAATCGCTTTCCAACGGTCAGACATACGAGGATCTGCCCCTTATCATTTCCGGCTCGGACGTTGAAAAGGCTTCTGCCGTATATCAGCTCAAGAGCGGAAACAGCAAGGAATATGAGTATATGGTATCCTTAAAGCTGAAGGACAGCGGCAAGGATAAGTTTGCAGAGGCTACAAAGAAGCTTGCTTCATCAAAGGGATACATCTCGACATATATGGATGACAAGTGCATTTCAACAGCTACCGTAAAAGAGGAAATCAGCGGCGGTGAGGCTACAATCAGCGGTGGCTTTACGGCTGATGAGGCTAAGGCGCTTGCAGACCAGATAAACGGCGGTGCGTTACCGTTCAAGCTGGAAACATCGAGCTTCAGCACGATTTCGCCCACGCTCGGTACGGGTGCCCGTGACGCTATGGCAATCGCCGGCGTTATCGCATTTGCACTTATAATGATATTCATGATTGCACTGTACAGACTGCCCGGTGTAGTTGCCGTTATCGGTCTTATCGGACAGGTTGCAGGTACGTTCTGTGCTATAACAGGCTTCTTCCCGTTCTCGAACAGCTTTACGCTGACAATACCCGGTATTGCAGGTATCATTCTTGCGGTAGGTATGGGCGTTGACGCAAACGTTATCACGGGCGAGCGTATAAAGGAAGAAATAAACAGCGGCAAGACGATAGACACAGCGATAGCTACAGGCTATAAGAGAGCGTTCAGTGCGGTATTTGACGGTAATATTACGATGATCATCGTTGCTATAATACTTATGGGTGCTTTCGGTACTCCCGACAGCCTTGCGTCTACTATACTGAAGCCGGTATTCTTCATGTTCGGTGCTTCGACAGAGGGTACTATCTACTCATTCGGCTATACTTTGATGGTCGGCGTTATACTGAACTTCCTGTTCGGCATATTTGCGACAAGACTTATGACAATGTCGCTTTCCAGATTCAAGATATTCAGAAATCCCGCTCTCTACGGCGGAAAATCTGCAAAGAAGCGTGCCGCTGAAAAGGCTGCCGCAACGGAAGGCGGTGCTTCAAAATGAATAACAAAAAAGTATTTGATTTTATAGGATACAGAAAGATACTCTTTCTGATACCGATCGTCATTGCTGTAATTACGGTTATCTTCAACTGCATATTCGGCGTTGAAATGGCTATTGAATTCAAGGGCGGTACGATGCTGACCTACAGCTATACCGGCGAAATTGACACAAATGCGGTAAAGAAGACAGTCGAGGGCGAAAATTACGGTGCTGTTACGGTAACTACAGGTTCTTCGATGAACAGCTCACTTGAAGTCGTTGAAATCTCATTCTCGTCTTCGGAGGGACTTACAGCAGATAAGCAGACAGCTTTATCGGATAAGCTCCAGCAGACCTTCAAGGATAACAGCCTTACGCTTGTAAACAGCCAGGATGTCAACCCCACATCAGGTACGGAGTTCTTCCTTAAGTGCCTTGTTGCAGTATTGTTCTCGTTTGTACTGCTCGTTATCTATATTGCGTTCAGATTCAAGAAAATCGGCGGCCTTTCGGCAGGTGTGTTTGCACTGGTAGCCCTTGTTCACGACTGCTTCATGGTTTATGCGGTGTTCGTGTTCTGCCGTTTCCCGATCGACGCAAACTTTATGGCGGTTGTTCTTACGGTACTCGGTAACTCTATCAACAATACAATCGTTGTATATGACCGTATCAGAGAGAACCGTAACCTTTACGGCAACTCGCTTTCACTCAAGGAACTTGTTAATATGAGTATCACTCAGTCGATAACACGTTCTGTAAACACAACTGTTACCACAGCCTTTGCCGTACTCGCAATCTGCGTTGTATGCGCAATCTGCGGCGTAACCTCGATAATGACATTTGCTATTCCTATGATGGCAGGTCTTATCTGCGGTACTTATTCTTCACTGTGCATCTCGGGTCCCCTGTGGGTACTCTGGCAGGAGAAGCACGGCAAGAATTATACAAATGCAGGAAACGGCGAAAGCAAGAAGGATACAAAGAATCTTGCTTCAAAGGGTACGGTAGACACAAAGAAGCTCATGGTATAATCACCTGCGGCTGATAATTCAATCAAAAATAAAAGCCGCATAGCACATAAAGTCTTTGCGGCTTTTGAATTTAGACAGATATTCATAAAAACCAAATGAGAGAGATTTTTAAAAATCCCGGAGGATATTTTGAAAAGAGATATTACTAAAAAAATCACAACACATATCGGTAAACTTATACGCAGTCCGAAGCTGTTGCTGACGCTGATAATTCCGCCGATAGCGGTAATTGTCATAGGGCTTGCGGTATTTGCGGGCAGTGGGCTTTATCCGTTCGGAGATAAAACGCTCGCATGGTGCGATATGCACCAGCAGGTGCTTCCTTTATTGCTCGACTTCAAGGACATACTTGAGGGCAAGGGGGATTTCTTCTTCAACTGGCAGAATGCCGGCGGAATGAATTTCCTCGGCGTGTTCCTGTTCTTTATATCAAGCCCGTTTTCGCTTCTTGTTGCATTTGTCGACAAAGCGGACATGATGCTGTTCATGAACATTATGACGCTTATGAAAATGGCTGTCTGTGCGATAACCGCAAATGCGTACTTCCGCACCTGCCATAAAAAGCTGGATGTGACGTATTCGGCGCTTTTCAGCGTTATGTATGCGTTCAGCGGTTACTCTATGCTGTTCTATCAGAACACGGTATGGCTCGATGTAATGTACTTCTTCCCGCTGCTGCTGATAGCGTTCAATTCGCTCGTAAAGCGTAAACGTACAGGCGGTCTTATATTCTGTCTTGTCGGAATGCTGGTGCTGAATTATTATCTCAGCTATATGGTGGTATTGTTCACGATACTGTATTTCGGCGTTTACATTTTTCTTAACAGAAAAAAGGGCAGTACAAGGGGCATTGCGCCGAGGTTTATCATAGGCTGCGGTATAGCGGCGCTGATTTCCGCTGTTGTATGGCTTCCGAGCTTTGCACAGTATCTTTCGTCTGCAAGGGGAGCGAACATACTCAAGGGTCTGTTTGATTCTGCGGTATTTGCAGGGATATATACAAATCTGCCGCTTATTTTCTGTACGGGATTTTCCGTTGCGGCTTTCATCGTGTATTTTCTGCGAAGAAAGAGCAAGAACAGCAGATTCTATGCGTTGCTTTCGTTCCTTACGCTTCTGCCGGTAGTGTTTGAGCCGATAAACAAGATGTGGCACACGGGCGACTATATGGCATTCCCTATGCGGTACGGCTATATGACTACTCTTATGATGCTGACCTTTGCGGCGGTGAAGCTGTCGCATACAAAGCCTGATGATTATGCGCAAAAGAATAAAAAGCCCTATCTTATCGGAATAACTGCCGTCGGCGTTATCTATTTCGGTTTTACGATATGGTACTACTGTAGCTACAGATACGAACTGGATTCATATGTTTCGACACTGTGGGGAAGCTCGGAGTCATTCATCCTGCTTTTAATTATCTTCTGCGGATTTACGGCACTGTATGTTCTGACTATGGCTTTCGGCGTTTTCAAGAAGCTCTCTTTCAAATCGGTTTGTTCTGTACTGGCTGTAATTGTTGTAGCCGAGAGCGTTTTCAACGCAAACGTGTATATTGGTGCATCGGCATATACTCCTGTCAAGTACAACAATGCGATAGAACTTGAAGGAAAAATCCCCGAGGACGAGGATTTTTACAGGGTTAAGCTGATGCAGTGGCCTAAGAAATATTTTGACGCAAATCTTATAGGCGGACTGGGCTATCCCACCATCGCACATTACACCTCGCTTACATCGGAGGATTATATGTATGCGATGAAACGGCTCGGCTATTCGTCCTACTGGATGGAGGTAACCGGCAACGGAGGCACGGCTCTTACCGATGCCGTTATGAATATAAAATATTATATAGAGAAATTCAGCGCAAGAGAGCCTGTGATTTATCGTGACAAGAACTATTCAATTTATGAGAGCGAATATTATCTTCCGCTCGGAATAGTGACCGGCAGCGATCTGTCACAATGTACGGAGCTGCCTAAGGCGGAACGTATAGTTATACAGGAATATTTTGCAAAGAATCTGCTTGATACGGGCAACGAACTGCTGTTTACCGAGTATGAGCATACCGGAGAAAAGAATATACGGTATGCACATCGTGACGGGATATATTATTTCACACCCAAGAGCAATACACGCATCGCAACGCTCAGCTACAAGTTGGATATAGGTGAAAAGCAGGCGTTGTATTTCGATTGCTTTGATCTTGTTGCAAGAAATATCAACGAGCATATCAACGGTTCGTTTGCAATATATGTAAACGGCATCAAGCAGGATCTGTCGTTCCCGAATAAAGACAGCAACGGACTTTTATATCTCGGTACTTTCGAAAATGAGAAGGTAAGTATAGATGTTGACGTAAACGAAAGCACTTATTGCTCAAGCTATGGCATTTACGGACTGTCGCTCGGCAAGCTGGAAAAAGCTATCAATAAAACAAAGACCGCCGATCTTAAGGTTGACGGTGGAAATATAAGCGGAACGGCAGACAACGCAAAAAGCGGTCAGTGGCTGTTTTTGTCGGTGCCGTATGACGACGGATTTTCCGCAACGATAAACGGAAAGCCTGCTGAGATATACCGTTCTATGTCGGGCTTTATGGCGGTAAAGCTGGAGGAAGGCAAAAATGATATAACCTTCAGCTTCTGCCCGAAGGGGCTTAAACCGGGTATTGTGCTGAGCATTGCAGGCTTTGCGACACTGGCACTGTACATTATATTCCGCAAAAAGATAACGGCAATTACCGATAAGGCGGAAGGTCTGTGCAGGGTCGGCATTTACGCATTGCTTGTTGCGGTGCTGGCGGCGGTGTATGTATTACCGCTAATCATATCAATAATAGGGAACATTTGTTCTCTGGCGGGCTGATTTTCAGAAAGGAAGTAATGAAAATGGATATTGGCGTATCTACGGCTTGTCTGTACCCTCTTGAAACAGAAAAGGCTCTTTATGAGCTTGCCGAGCGGGGTGTAAAAAATGTTGAGATATTCGTAAATTCGATAGACGAGCTTGAAGGGCAGGTGCTTGTTGAACTAAGAAGAATCATCGGTGAATACGGGATGAACGTAATATCCATGCATCCGTTTTCTTCGCCTATGGAAACGCTGTTCCTTTTCGGCGATTATCCACGCAGAACCGAATATCTGATTGATATTTACAAGAGGTATTTTGAGGTTATGGCGGAGATCGGTGCGGATGTGTTTGTTCTGCACGGAGCTATCCTAAGCTCAAAGGTACCTGATGAAAGGTACATGGAACGTTATCTGCGTCTGTTCCGCCTTGCAAAAGAATTCGGTGTTACGGTGGCACAGGAAAACATCTGCTACTGCAAGAGCAGCAGTGTAAGATTTATCGAGGATATGATCGGACAACTCGGCGACGAGGTCAGATTTGTTGTAGATCTCAAACAGGCGAGAAGGAGCAATGTAGATCCGTTCAGACTTCTGGATATAATAGGCAACAAGGTCGTACATCTTCATGTAAGCGACGGCAACGCAGGCTGTGATTGTCTGCCGATAGGAAAGGGCAGCTTTAACTTCAACCGTCTTTTCAGCGAACTTGAAAAAATAAATTACGATAAAGCAATGATAGTCGAGCTTTACCGTGAGAACTACAGCAGCTATGACGAACTTGCTGTATGTGCGAATAATATGAAAAAGATATACGATAAGTATAAGATGGGTCTTTGATTACAGAAAACGCTTGAAAAAGCTGCGAAAGTGTGTTAAAATACATAAATACAGGAATACAGGAATATGGAAAAGGAAACCGTGAGGATCAGAGCGAAAGCGAGGAAAACAGATGAAATGCCCGGAATGCGGATATGAGGACAGCAAGGTAATAGACAGTCGCCCTGCGGAAAATAAAATTCGCAGAAGACGTGAATGTCTGTCGTGCAAGTGCCGTTTTACGACCTATGAAATGGTGGAAACAATACCGCTTATGGTTGTGAAAAAGGATAATACCATTGAACCTTTTGATCGTGACAAGCTGATAAACAGGCTTGCGAGAGCTACGGTGAAACGTCCGGTACAGATCGAAGACCTTGAAAAAATGGTTGAGGATATTGTACAGGAACTGAAGAACCAGTTCAGGCGGGAGGTATCATCGGACGAGATCGGCGAGCTGGTACTGCGCAGGCTGAAGGATATAGATAAGGTGGCATATATCAGATTTGCTTCGGTATATCGTGACTTTAATGATATTGACAGCTTTGTCAGAATAATTTCCGAACTGAACGAGGAAAAATAGGATTTTTATCGGTGCCGTCCTTAAAGGGCGGCATTGTTTTTAGCTTTACGGAAAGAATGCACGAGTTTTCAACATACAGGAATGCGGCTGTTGATAACTAAATATTGATAGCGGAAAACTGTATATTGTGGTTGTTTACATTTTGCACAATCGGAGAATATAACGGTTTAAAACCATTTGTGCAAAATTAAAATGAAAAAGATGTTGACAAAGCTCGAAAAGCGTGATATAATAGACAAGCACTCAAACGAGAGGGCACGAAAACAGAGGGTACTTGAGGAAGTCTGAAACCGCTTGAACAGTGAGAAAGAGGGCAGTCGAGGGTACGGAGATGGACCG
>ERZ834382.430-NODE-430-length-52868-cov-5.242402_pt1 | contig 52868 bp, 40 predicted proteins | sample MGYA00519692_ERZ834382 | MGnify/ENA primary metagenome ERZ834382 (study PRJEB31850, sample SAMEA3708751) | human gut metagenome | biome: human gut; feature: human-associated habitat; material: faeces | place: China | collected 2014 ...
AGCGCAACCTTGCCAAGGTTGAGGTCGCGGGTCCGAGTCCCGTTTTCCGCTCTCGGTAAGTGGTTGATAATATACTGATTATCAGCCACTTTTCTTTTTTTCGGAAAATACGGAAGACGGGTGAGGTGTTCGCCGCGGCAAACTGAACGACGGATAAAACAAACCGGGCATTGGAGTTATAAACTGCTCCGATGCCCGGTTATTTATTTGATTAGTTTATTTCTTTGGTTCTTTTGGATAAGTCATTTCTCCGAAAAATTCTTTGAGGGATAAATTATAATATTTGCAGAATTTTATAATCGTCCCTAACGTCGGCAATTTTCGGCCATGTTCATAGTGGGAAAGATGCAGATGTGCATTTTCTGTCAGAAACTCCTGTGTATGATTGTGTTGCTCTCGAATCTCACGCATCCGACAAGCAACTAAATCTAATAATATTTGATCTGGAAGTTTCAGTATTCTATAATTTTTACAAAAAAATGGATTTATTTGTGAAAATAGTCGGTCTGTGTAGACCGACTTACGTCTTTTTTATTACATTTGTAAATGGAATATTAGAAACTGAATACAGAAATTATGCTAACTTTGCATTTATATAGCTCGGCATAGCCGACGGACATAATAAAGAGCAGCAACTCTTTATACCGTGCCAGTAAAAATTGGGAATTTTTAAGCGAAGGTATAAATGTTGCCAGCCCTTGTTTTGTTCCGTCCTTTGTGGACGGAACCTGCAAGGGCGCGGTGCATTTCTTCGCTACGGTATCCCAATGCCTTCTGGCCGGAATGTTATCGCGTCCCTTGCTTTTTTTATGCCCTTGCGGGACGCGGATTCACACCAACGAAAACCGAAGAAAATGTCCCGTCGCATCCGATTCCGGAATTACCCGAAAGCCCAAAATCCCCATTATATTTTACTGCTCTGGCACAATACGGGCCGGACGTTCCTGCCGTTCGATTTCGCGCGGCAGGACGTCCGTTTTTGGGCCGGGGAGCGGGGGAACGCCCTCACGCCGCACGATCCGGCGCGGCGGGCGTCATAAGGCTCTCTGAGCGACACGTACAATCCCGCATTCCGGATGCAGCCGGCAGGCATTGCGCCGGAAGCGGTCCCTGAAATCTGGCAGCCGGGGCGGTCTCCGCATTGAATTCTTCATTGAGTGAAGTTGCGTCACTTGTTCGGTCGGAGCCGCCCCTTTTTTCAAACTGGTGTTCCGGCCGTAAAACGGCACGTGCATTGATGAACAACGCAAAAATTCCACGATGAACCAGCACGATCCCGATTCCGAACAAGCCCTGCGGGCCATCGACCGCTTTTACGCGACGCAGGTTAGTATCTGCATCGCGGCATTGGGCAGGATGCGGTCCGCGGAGCTGGCCGACAAAAACATCATCCTGCGGGCCATTATGTGCGACAAGCCCGACTGCGGCATCTGCGCCGACCCCACGGCCGAAGATTACGGCGTCGATTTTTGGGTCGACCGGGCGGAATATGTCAACGACACGACGTTCAATCTCTATGTCACGCAGGCCGAAGAGAACGTGCTGTGGAACATCGAGAAAAAAGGCCGGAAACCGGAGCGTCTGGCGGTTCCGCAGCAGCGGATCACGGTGCGGGCCGACGGGATAAGCAGGCCCCCGTATATCCCGCTGATCTATCTGACGGTGCTGAGTTCCAAACTGACGGCGATGGCGCTGGCGGACGTGCTGCCGGCAGCGGATTTGTCCACCTATTACGACGAGCGGGTGATGGCGTCCTTGGGGGGAGCGCATAGCAGGGGTATTGGACAGGATGACTGAAATGCAGGACGGGGAGGAGGAGGCCGGGAGGCCGGTAAGCTGAAACGCTGCGGACCGAAAAAACGGGACGGACCCGAAAGCCCGTCCCGCCGCTGAAAAAGTTGGCGTCACCCCTGTTCTACAGGTTCTTTTTTCCACTCCTCCAGTTTTTCCCGCCGGACGGGGTGTTTCATCCGCTCAAGTTCGCGCTCCAGCAGTTTGTCCACCAGCTTGAGTTGGGCTTGCCGGGCCTCGAACGGCGTGGCCGGAATGTCCGAAACGTCCATCTTCAGATAATCCAGATAACTCTGATAAGAAATGCCGAAGATGTAACGTCCGAGCCGTTTCCAAACCCGTTTGTGGCATTTCGCCTTGTATTCGGGTTCATAATACATTTGGTCAAATTCCTGAACCGCCTTGACTCTCAGGTGCATATATGAATTATTGCAACTCATAAAATAAAAAAAATAGTTTTTGAGCGATATTGCTCACTAAAATTTACGCAATTAATTGCGGTTCAGGTTAAAAGAGAAGTCCCTCAATTCCTCTCGCGTGGAGAGCCTGCAAAATTGGTATTCGGCTGGCAGGAAGGTCCAATAATTATACTTTCTCAGATCCGCCGAGGAGGTTTCCAGACAGATGCGGTTCTCGGCGTCCCGATTGCCGACGATTCCCCATAGCGACGTTCGGCTGTCGCAGCCGGGATCTGTCGTATGGAACAAATAGACGTCGCCGATGCGGAATTTGCAGGTTTTTATGGTCATATCAGGTTCGTTAGGGTTTTATGGCGGCAAAGGTGAAAATCCTGAAGCAAACCTCCAACTTGCGTGGTAACCGTTACGACATTAATCTGTTGGGGAGGGGCAAATGAAAACTCCGGATGTGCATTCGCATCCGGAGTTTCCTCTGTTTTTCGGTTCTTCGTTTCCGCTTCCCGTCATTCGGCTTTCAGCTCGACGACGACGCTGCGGGCGCGGTCCGTCGAGAAGAGTTTCAAACCTGCCTTCATCAGGTAATCGCCGCTTACGACGCGGTCGTTGTGCTCGATACGCGGATTCTGCCCCGGCATGAGGTTTATTTCGCGGATGCGGTAGTGCAGATCGGGGGCCAGTCCGGTCAGCCGTACGGAGGGCAGCTGCTCCCCGTAGCGCGGATTGAGGTCGTAGGCGAAGACTACGGAGCCGGTCCGGCGGTCGGTGCCTGAAAACAACAGCGGCATCACCGGGGCCGAGACGGCGACGATAAGCGCGAAGACGCCCACCGTCCACCCCGCCTGCGGAACCGTCACCCCGAAAGTTTCGGCGATCTGCGGGATAATCCCGACGACGCCCATTTCGGTGTTGATGATGCCGAAGACGCCGAAGGTCAGGATTGCAACCAGTCTTCCCGGACTGTATGCGAGCCGTTTTTTCATGGTCGTTCCGTCTTATTTCAGGCTGTTTCCGAAGAACTCTTCCAGCTTGTCGAACGGGATCAGCCCCGTGCGGTCGTAGAGATCGACGTGCCCCGCGCCCGGTACGACATACAGCTCTTTCGGCTCGGCGGCCCGTCTGAAGGCGTCCTCGCTGAATTCGCGCGAATGGGCGTTTTCCCCGACGATGAAGAGCAGCGGACGCGGCGAGATGGTCTCGATGTCGTTGAAGGGGTAGAAGTTCATGAACTTCACGTTGCTTGCGAGCGTGGGGTGCGTGGTCGTCCGGTGCGTCGCCCCTTCGGGCGTGAACTCTCCGCGCGGCGTGCGGTAGAAGGCGTAGAATTCCCGCTCGACCGGGGTGGAGTTTTCCGTCAGCTCGTCTGCCGTGCCGCCGGTGTATGCGGTTTCCCCGCCCGTAAACTCCGCGTAGCGCTGTTCCGCCGCTTCGGCCAGTATCCGCTTCCGCTGCTCAAGTGTCTGGGCGTTTTTCAGTCCGCTGCGGCTGGCTGCGCCCATGTCGTACATGCTCACCGTGGCGACGGCTTTCAGCCGGGGATCGATCTTCGCCGCGCTTACGGCGAAACTTCCGCTGCCGCAGATTCCGATTGCGCCGATGCCGCTGCGCTCGACGAACTCCCGCGTTCCGAGGAAATCCGCCGCCGCGCTGAAATCCTCGGCGTATATCTCCGGGGAGACCGTGTTGCGCGGCTCTCCTTCGCTGTCGCCCCAGAATGACAGGTCGATGGCGAGCGTGACGAATCCGCGTTCGGCCATTTTGATCGCATAGAGGTTCGCAGCCTGCTCCTTGACGGCTCCCATCGGGTGGCCGACGATGATTGCGGGGCGTTTTTCGCCCGGTTTCATCTCCTTGGGCCGGAAGAGGTTGGCGCCGACCTTCATTTTGTACTGGTTCGGGAAGGATACCTTCTCTGCGGTTACCGCATCGCTTCGGTAGAAATTGTCCGCATCCGTTTGTGCGGAGGAGATGTTGTGCATCATAATAAGTGTTGTCGTTAAAATTAGAATCCGTTTCATATTTTTTTATCGGTGATTTCCACGTTGCAAAATTACTTGCCGAAACGCTTCGGGCCGGTATCCGGATTACGGATGAAATTACCCGGATTACGGTTTTTGAAGCTGAAGCGAATCTGCTGTCTGACAGACGGCTACCTCGATTACGGATAAAGTTACCCCGATTACTGTTTCGCGCCGACGCCCGCACCGCGTACGGGAAAAAGCGCTATCTTTGCGTATGGAAAAACCGAGCTGTATGGACGAAATTCTGAAGATCGATACGATCGACCGCTACAACAAACTCTTCGGATTCGAGACCCGCCACCCGCTGGTGGGCGTGGTCCGGTTCGACACGGCCGAAAGTCAGGGAAACTACCGGATGACGATGGGATTCTATTCGGTTTTCCTCAAGGAGACGCGGGGCTGCCGAATCAACTACGGGAAGACGGGGTATGATTTCGACGACCAGACCGTGGTCAGCATCGCTCCGGGACAGACCGTCGGCTATACCGATATCGAAGGGATTCCCACGAAGTCCGTCGGACTGCTGTTTCATCCCGACTTCATCCGCGGCACGTCGCTCGGACGGAAAATCAGGAAATACACCTTCTTCTCTTACGAAGCCAACGAAGCCCTGCACCTGTCGGAAGAGGAGCGGACGATCGTGCTCGACTGTCTGAAAAAGATCGAAATGGAGTTGCGGCACGCCATCGACAAGCATTCGAAGGGGCTTATCGCCACCAATATCGAGCTGCTGCTGGACTATTGCATGCGTTTTTACGAACGCCAGTTCGTCACGCGCGAAGACCTGAACCTCGATGCGCTGGCCCGTTTCGAACGACTGCTGGACGATTACCTCTCGGAGGGCGTCGCCGCGAGGGAGGGACTGCCGTCGGTGCGCTATTTCGCCGACAAGATATGCCTTTCGCCCAACTATTTCGGCGATCTGGTCAAAAAGGAGACCGGAAAATCGGCGCAGGAGTATATCCAACTGAAGATGATCGACGCGGCGAAAGAGAGCCTGCTCGACCCGGACAAGACGATCGGGCAGGTGGCCGGCGAACTGGGATTCCAGTATCCGCAGCATTTCGTCCGCTTCTTCAGACGGCATGCCGGCTGCACGCCGAATCAGTATCGGACGCGGGGATAAGGGGCGGCATGCCCGACCGGCGGCTACCTGCCGATCCGGTAGGCCGAAGGCGTCATGCCCGTATGGCTCTTGAAGTATTTGCCGAAGAACGACTGGTTGGAAAAATTCAGGTAATAGGCGATCTCCTGAATGCTCATCGTGGAGTATTTCAGCAGGTTCTTGGCTTCGAGCACGACGTAGTCGTCGATCCACTCGACGGCCGTCCGGCCGCTGGTCTTGCGGATGAGCGTCGTCAGGTATTTGGGCGTCAGGTTCAGCTGTCCGGCATAGAAGCCCACCGATCGCTCCTGCGTGTAGTGTTTGCCCAGAATATTCATGAACTGGCTGAAATACTCGTCGTTGCGGCTGCGCGCCGAGATCTGCCGCTCTCCGCTCGTTTCGATGTGACGTCCGATGACGCGGCACACCTTGTAGGCCAGCGTCCGGATGATCGAACGTATGACCTCGGCGGAATAGACGTCCGCCGGCATCTCCGTACCCTCGGCGCCGAGTTCCTCGAACGACCGGGTGATTCCCGTCCACTCCTTTTCGTCGAGTTTGAGACAGGGCTGCTTCTCCACGTGCAGGAACAGCTGCGAGAGCAGCCTGATGTCTATGTTGATGCGCCTGATGAACTCCTCTTCGCAGATCACGGCGTGCAGCGCGATCTCCTCGGTCGATTCGGCTTGGATGATCGACCCCGGCAGGTGTACGAAGATCGAATTCTCCGTGAGCGTATGCCGCGTCAGGTTCGAGGTGAAGGTTCCCGAACCTTTGGAACAGAACAGGATGACGAAGGCGTCGATGCGCGTCGGATAGCGGAACAGGTCGATGTCGATTTCGTCCTGCACGTTGACGCGCGACGCGATCAGACAGCCGTCGTAGCAGATGTCTCCGGGACGGCGGCCGCAGACGTCGATCAGCGTGGCGAGCGAAAAGCTCTGGATATCCTTTTCGTTCATTTTGTCGTGGATTTTTCGTACAAATATAACAATTTGCCGGTTGATATTCGCCGAAAGGTTCAAAATCGAACGAATCGACGAGTTTAGCCGACACGGCGGCCTTTTCTGCCGCTCCGCAAAAGGGGAACTTTGCATCGAAAAACTGTAAACCAATGAAACGAACGATTTTCTGGGCCTTGCTGCTCATTGCGGCGGGCTGTTCTTCTCCGAAAAACACCCGGACGGCCGATCCGCTGCGGGTGACGACGATCGTCGCCGCGCCGTCGGCCGGCTTCGGCGCGGCCGTGTACGTAGGTTCGGTCGAGGAGGAGGCTTCGGCATCCCTGAGTTTTCCCGTCGCCGGGACCGTCGCCCGCACGCTGGCCGACGAAGGACAGCGCGTGCGGAAAGGGCAGCTGCTGGCCGAACTCGATTCTACTTCGGCCCGGCAGACCTTCGACGCCGCGCGGGCGTCGCTGGAGCAGGCCGAAGACGCCTGCGGGCGTCTCCGCCAGCTGTACGAGGCCCAAAGTCTGCCCGAAATCAAATGGGTCGAAGCGCAGACCCGGCTCCGTCAGGCCGAGTCGCTTTTCGAAATCGCCAAGAAGAACCTGAGCGACTGCGCGCTGTACGCTCCGTTCGACGGTGTGGTCGGCGAGCGGCGGGCTTCGGCCGGCGAGACGGTGCTGCCGGGCGTTCCGGTGATGAAGCTGCTGCAAATCGGAACCGTCAAGGTGCGCTTCTCCGTTCCCGAACAGGAGATCGCCGCGATCGGCGCCGACAGTCGCATGCGGATAACCGTTCCGGCGCTCGGAGACCGCACGTTTCAGGCCGGGAAGGTCGAAAAGGGCGCCGTGGCGAATCCTGCGGCGCACACCTACGACGTGCGGGCCGCACTGGCCAACGCCGGGGGCGAGCTGCTGCCGGGCATGGTCTGCCGCGTGGAGGTTTCGCCTGCGGGTGCCGCCGAGCAGATCGCGCTTCCGGTGCGCGCCGTACAGCAGGCGGGCGACGGAAGCCGTTTCGTATGGACCGTGCGCGGCGACTCGGCCGTGCGTACGGCCGTGACGACGGGCCGTCTGGTGAACAACGCCGTCGTGCTGGAGGACGGCGTCCGGAGCGGCGACCGGATCGTGGTGGACGGCATGCAGAAGATCGGCGAAGGCAGTAAAGTCGTGTGGTGATGGGACGCTCTGTCAATATCATATCGTGGTCGATGCGCAACTTCCGCATCACCTTCCTGCTCGTGGGCTGCCTGTTCGTTTTCGGCATCTACGGACTGGTTCACATCCCCAAGCAGGAGTTTCCCGAATATACGATCCGTCAGGGCGTCGTGGTGGGCGTCTATCCGGGCGCCACGAGCGAAGAGGTCGAAGAACAGCTGGCCAAGCCGCTCGAACAGTTCCTGATGACCTACAAGGAGGTGAAGCGTTCGAAGACCACCTCCACCTCGCAGAACGGCATGTGTTACGTGATGGTCGAGCTGAACGACGACGTGAACGACAAGGACGAAGTGTGGTCGAAGATCAAGCACGGCCTTGCGGCGTTCAAGATGCAGCTTCCCGCGGGCGTTGCGGCGCTCGTGACGAACGACGACTTCGGCGACACCTCGGCCCTGCTGATCACCCTCGAATCGGACACGCGGTCGTACCGCGAGCTGAAAGGGTACATGGACGACCTGAGCGACCGTCTGCGCCGCATCGAGTCGGTTTCGAACCTGCGGCCTTACGGCGTTCAGCAGGAGCAGATTTCGGTATATGCCGATCACGACCGGCTGGCGGCCTACGGCATCGGCGAGAAGGTGCTCTCCGCGGCGCTGGCTTCGCAGGGGCTGACCCCGGCGGGCGGCTCGGTGAGCAACGGCGAGACCGAAACGCCGATCCATATCGCGCCGTCGCTGGCCGGGGAGCGCGAGGTCGCGGAGCAGATCGTCTGGAGCGACCCCGAAGGCCACGTCCTGCGTGTGAAGGACGTGGCGCGCGTCGTGCGCGAATACGACGATCCGGACAGCTATATCCGCAACAACGGCCACCGCTGCGTGCTCCTCTCGATGGAGATGCGCGGGGGATACAATATCGTGGAGTACGGCCGCGAAGTAGACGAGGTGCTGCACGCTTTCATGGAGGAGGAGCTTCCGTCCGACGTCGCTGTGCAGCGCATCGCCGATCAGGCCAAGGTCGTCGGCGACTCCGTGCATTCGTTCCTGCGCGACCTGTTCGTGGCCATGGCCATCATCATTCTGGTCATGATGCTGCTCTTCCCGCTGCGGTCGGCCGTCGTGGCGGCCGTCACGATTCCGCTCTCCACCTTCATCTCGGTGGGCGTCATGTATTTGTGCGGCATTCCGCTCAATACGGTGACCCTTGCGGCGCTGGTCGTCGTGCTGGGCATGATCGTCGATAATTCGATCGTGGTGATCGACGGCTACCTCGACTACATCGGGCGCGGCCACTCGCGCTGGTATGCGGCCGTCGAGAGCGCAAGGGAGTTTTTCCCGTCGCTACTGCTGGCGACGATCTGCATCTGCATGATTTTCTACCCGATTCTGTTCACCATGACGGGCATGATGCGCGACTTCCTGACCTATTTCCCGTGGACGATCACCATCAACCTGATGGTTTCGCTGCTGCTGGCCGTGCTGGTGATTCCGTTCCTCGAAATCGTGATCATTCCGGCGGTTCAGCCCCGCAAGGAGGGGCGTAAGAGCGTTACCGACCGTGTCCACGACGTTTACCGGCGGGTGCTGGCGTGGACTTTCCGTCACGGGTGGCTGACGATTTCGCTGGGCCTTGCCTCGGTGGCCGTTTCGCTGGTGCTGGCCACGCAGCTGAAACTCCGCATGGTGCCCTTCGCCGACCGCGACCAGTTCGCCGTGGAGATTTACCTGCGGCCCGACACCCCGCTGGAACGGACCGGAGCCGTCGCCGATTCGGTCTACCGGATGCTGCGGGCCGACGGGCGGGTGAAGTCCGTCACTTCGTTCGTGGGTTGTTCGTCGCCGCGTTTCCAGATGAGCTACGCTCCGCAGATCGCGGGTAAGAACTATGCCCAGTTCATCGTCAATACCACCTCGATCGACGATACCGAGGATATCCTCGACCGATATGCCGACGCATGGGCCGACCGTTTCCCCGAAGCCTACGTCAAATTCAAACAGCTCGACTACCAGAACGTGCCGTCGCTCGAATTCCGCTTCTACGGCAGCGACATCGACTCGCTGCGCGCCGCGGGCGACCGGCTGATGGACCGTATGCGGCGGATGCCCGAACTGATGTGGGTGCACTCCGATTATGAGGATCCCCGTGCGGTCGTCGATGTGCGGCTCGACCCCGTCACTGCGCCGCAGCTGGGCGTCACCCGGACGCTGGCGGCCGTCAATCTGGCCCTCGCCGCCGGAGACGTGCCCGTAGGGGCCGTCTGGGAGGGCGATTACAAACTGCCCGTCGTACTCAAAAACGACGTGCGCCGGGGCGAACGCTCGCTCTCCGATGTCGGGGACACCTATGTCTCTTCGCCCGTGCCCGGCGTCAGCGTACCCCTGCGGCAGATCGCCGACGTCGGGCCGGCGTGGAGCGAGAGCAAAATCGTGCACCGCAACGGCATGCGCTGCCTGACGGTCACCGCCGACCTCAAACGCGGCGCCAACGCCATGCGTGTCAATTCGCGCATAAGCGAGCTGATCGACAAGGAGCTGACGCTTCCGGCCGGCATTGCGACCGAGCTGGGCGGAGCCTACGAATTCGACTGGGAGACGATTCCCCCGATCGCGTCGGGACTGACCATTTCGCTGGTCATCATCTTCTTCTTCATTCTGGTCAATTTCCGCAAGTTCGGCATTACGCTGGTGGTCATGGCTTCGATGTCGCTCTGTCTGTTCGGGGCGGTGGTGGGGCTGCGGATCGCCGACTTCACCATCGGACTGACCTCGGTGCTGGGCTTCATCACCCTGCTGGGCATGATCGTCCGCAACGTGATTCTGATGTACCAGCATGCCGAAGACAAACGCAAGGTATGCCACTGGTCGGGGCGTCTGGCGGCCTATGACGCCGGCAAGCGGCGTATGGTGCCGATCTTCCTCACCACCGCCACCACCGCCGTGGGCGTCGTGCCGATGATGCTGGGCGGAAGCACCTTCTGGGCGCCCGTGGGTATTACGATCTTTGCCGGAGGCATCGGTTCGCTGATCCTCGTCGTTACGATACTTCCGGTGCTCTATTCCAAAATCTACAAGTGATGAAAAAAGCCGTAGTATTTCTGTTCTTATGCGTTGCGGCGGCTCCTGCCGCGGCCCAGACGCTAACGCTCGAAGAGTGCCGCGCTGCCGCCGTCGAACACAACCGCACGCTCCGCAACAGCAGGCTGGACCTTGACGCCGCGTCGCAGACGCACCGCGAAGCGTTCACCAATTACTTTCCGCAGATTTCCGCATCGGGCGGCCTCTTTCAGGCGCAGCACGGACTGGTGCAGGCCGATTTCGCCGTTCCGCAGATGGGGACGCTGCCTGTTTCGATGGTCAAGCGCGGCATCGTCGGCTCCGTCACGGCCGTTCAGCCCCTGTTCGCCGGACTGAAGATCGTCACCGGCAACAAGCTCGCCCGGCTGGGCGAGGAGGTCGGACGGTTGCAGCTGCAGCAGACCGAAGCCGAGGTGCGCGAGCGGACCGATGCCTGTTTCTGGCAGGTCGTGTCGCTCCGTGACAACCTTTCGACCCTCGATGCCGTGGAGCGGCAGCTGGCCGAGATACGCCGTCAGGTCGAACTCTCGGTGAAGGCCGGGCTGGTGACCAACAACGACCTGCTGCGCGTGGAGCTGCGGCAGCAGGAGATCGCGTCGAACCGCCTGAAGGTCGAAAACGGACTGAAGGTGTCGAAAATGCTGCTGGCCCAGCATATCGGCGTCGATTGGCGCGGATTCGACGTGGCGAATGCCGCGTTCGGCGAACCGGAGGCTCCCGCCGCCTACTATGTTCCGGTCGAGGAGGCGCTCGACCGCAGGGCCGAATACCTGCTTGCGGAGAAGAACGTCGAAGCCCGGAAGTATGAGAAACGCATGGAGCGCGGCAAACGTCTGCCGACGGTAGGCATAGGCGCGGGGTATCTCTACTACAATGTGACGGACAAGAGCGTGGACGACGGAATGGTCTTCGCGCAGGTTTCGGTGCCTGTTTCGGAGTGGTGGGGCGGGGCCCATGCGCTGAAAAAGGCCCGCATCAGGGAACAGCAGGCCGAAAACGACCGCCTGCAGGTGCGGGAGATGCTCGCCGTGGAGATCGAGCGGACGTGGAGCGAGGTGCAGGAGTCCTATGCGCAGATCCTGCTCATGCGGCGTTCGGTGGAGTCCTCGGCCGAAAACCTGCGTCAGAACCGGAACTTTTACAAGGCGGGAACCGCGCCGCTCACCGACCTGCTCGACGCCGAGACGCTTTACACGCAGAGCCGCAACGACCTCACTTCGGCCTGCGCCTCCTACCGCACGGCGCTTGCCAAGTATATGCGCGTGACGGGGCGGTAATCTGCATTCCGGCGGCCGGTTTCCGGCTTCTGTGACGCCCGGTATACGGGGTTGTGCGGCCTTGCGCCGCGCGACCCTTTTTTCATGGCGTACGGAGTGCAATCCGGATGCGGAAAGGCGGCGACGATCGGCGCGGGGAGCTTTCCGGCTGTTGCGGTTCCATGAATAAATCGCTAAAAACCCGTACGGCGGACGAATTAGAAGGAGTTGGGTAAATGCTTTGTCCTGAGTGTTTTATCGGCTGTGTCTCGCGGGCGCTTTTTGCGGCGGCGGTTTCTCCGCGGCCGGGAGAGGGCTTGCTTTTAAATATAATTTTCTATTTTTGCGATCGTGGAAATATATCCCGACCGCTGTCTCGCATCCGGAAAATCCGAATAAAATCGATGAATATTTCAGGGGATAAGAATCTTTCCGCGAAAATCAAAAACAGGCGATGAGCGATTTAGACAAACAATTGATGAATGCAGACTCTTTCGACGAGCTGTATCTGGCGTATTATCCGGCCATGCTGTCGTATGCCCGGATGTTTCTCCGGGATCAGTGGGCCGAAGACGTGGTGCAGGACGTGTTTTTCAATATCTGGAAAAACCGCCACCGGATTTCCACGGACGATCCGCTGTACAAGTACCTGCTGAAGGCTGTCTACAACCGGGCGATCAACTACATCTGGAAGCACAAGCGCGACACGGAGTACCGCTCGTGGTACGGTTCGCAGATCGACCGGATGGTGTTCGATTATTACGATCCGGACAAGAATCCGATCCTTGCCAAAATCTATGACAACGACATCCGGCAGCAGCTGCGGCAGGCGGTGGACGAGCTGCCCGACAAGCGGCGGGAGATTTTCCGCATGCGCTTTTTCGAGAACATGTCGAACAAGGAGATCGGCGAGCGGCTGGGGCTGACGGTCAGCACGGTCGAGAATCATATGTATCTGGCGCTGAAGAATCTGCGCGACAAACTGCTCTGACTTCCGGTCGGGCGTAAGCCGGATCGGGTCTTTTTCTGCAAAATTTTTTCGCATTCGGATTAGGGGGTGGGTTGCCCAGCTTTGTATTATTGGTAGAGAGCAAGATGCTGACTGCCGTTATACGGAGCGACCAAGGCCGGAGCGCATGTATAACCGAAGTCTAATCTTAAACCAATATTATTTTGAAAAACGAACTTATTTATAAGTATTTGGAGGGAAACGCGACTCCGGCCGAAGAACAGGACGTTCTGAGCTGGATTTCCGAGTCCGAAGCCAACAAAGCCGAGTTTTGCGAAATCCGGGCTTTGTGGAGCGTGCGCGACCGGAATTCCGTCGAGAACGATCCGCAGCGGATCCTCAAATCGCTCAAGGCGCTGCACGCCCGCATCGACGCGGATGCGTCGCCGCACCGCTCCAAGCGTGCGCGGATCATACGCTGGGCGGGTTGGAGCGCCGCCGCCATGCTGGGCGTGGCGCTCGTCGTGGGCGGCTACCTCGTCGGCCACGACATGCACAAGGCGGCCATGGAATCGTACTATACGTTCACCAATACCGGCCGCAAACCCGAATCCCTCCGGCTGCTGGACGGAACGCAGGTCTGGCTGGCGCAGGGATCGACCCTGAGCTACGGCAAGACGTTCAGTCCGCACGACCGCACGGTGAAACTCGACGGAGAGGCCTTTTTCGACGTGGCTTCCGACAGGGATCATCCGTTTTTCGTGAAGACCAATACGGTGGTGGTCAAGGTCGTCGGCACTTCGTTCAACGTCAAGATGTATAAGGATACGGACGATACGGAGGTCGTGCTCGAACGCGGCGTGGTCAAACTCCAGTTCGGCGACAACGACAATATGATTACCATGCAGCCGGGACAGAAGATCTACTATTCGTCCGCTTCGCACGACATCTCCATCTCCGAGGTCAACGTGGAGTATCTGATGCTGCTCAAGTACGGCATGATCTCGATGTCCGATGTCCGTGTGGCCGAGATCATCCGCAAGGTGGAGGAGATCTACAGCGTCGATATAGAGACCGTCGCGCCTCTCGACGACGACCGGCTGTATAACTTCAACTTCCTGAAGTCCAATACGCTCGATGACGTGCTGGACATCATCGAGAAGATGTCGGGCGTGAAATGCCGTCCCGCTCCGGCGGCCGGCGCGGAATAGAAACAAGAAACGACTTAAACCGAATAGCTGAATAGAAACCTAAATTTTCAACTGCCTATGAACTAAACCCTGATTCCATTCATCCGAATCATGTTGGCACATCCGGGCCCGGTGCTGCTGCTTTCCTCGATCAGTTTAAAACTTTACAGTCCTAATCATGAAGAAAAATTTATCTGTTTTTCGGACGGGATGCTGTATGTTGATGCTGTTGCTGTGCAACGTCTTTACGTTGTCGGCGGCTGAAGAGCTGTATGCACAACACTACAATGTCACCCTGTCCCTGCGAAATGCAACCGTCAAGGAAGCGGTCGATGCGGTGACCCGGCAAACCGGAATTGCATTTTCGTACGAATCGTCGGTCGGCGTCATACCGCTCGGCAATGTGGAAATCCGTGTGGACGGCGGCGCTGTCGATGCCGTTCTCGGTCCGCTGTTCGCCGACAAAGGCATCGCGTGGCAGGTCGTCGACGGCGTCGTGATCCTGACCCGGCAAAACTCCCCCCCCCAATCGGATTCCGGTCGTAGGCTGACCGTCAGGGGCCGGATAACCGCCGGCGCCGGCGAGTCGATCGTCGGTGCGACGGTCATGGTCAAAGGCACCCAGACGGGCGTTTCGTCCGACGTGGAGGGCAATTACGAAATCGTCGTTCCCGGTCCGGGTTCGGTGCTGGTATTCAATTATCTGGGCTATCAGCCTCAGGAGATCGCGGTCGGCAACCGGACGCAGATCGACGTGCGGCTCGCCGAGGACAACAACGTGCTGGACGACGTGGTGGTCATCGGTTACGGCACCCAGTCGCGCCGCACGCTGACCAGCGCCGTCTCGAAGGTGAGCGGCGCCGATCTGGAAGGCGTTCCGGTCAATTCGATCGGCGATGCCCTGAAAGGCAAGGTTCCGGGCGTACGCATCTCGACGGCCAACAACCAGCCGGGCAGCGATCCGGTGTTCCTGATCCGCGGCGGTTCGTCAATCAACCAGTCCAATGCGCCGATCATCATCGTGGACGGCGTTCGCCGCGAGATGACCGGACTCAATACGAACGACATCGAGTCGATCGAGATCCTGAAGGACGCCGCTTCGGCGGGTATTTACGGAGCCAGCGCGTCGAACGGCGTGATTCTGGTGACCACCAAGAAGGGTAACCGCGCCAAGGGGCCCCAGATTACGTTCGAGGCGCAGGCCGCATGGACCTCGCCCGCGACGAAATTCGACCTGATGGACGCCCGCGACTATGTCGTCACCATGCGCCGCGCGCTGAACGACTGCCCCGGATATACCTACGGACAGCAGGTGCTCACGGGCGCCAACTCGGCCGGTATCGGCAACGGCGATTCGTCGATCTGGACGACCCGCTACCTGCAGGAGGGCGAAAGCGTGCCCCGCGGCTGGAGTTCGGTGGTCGATCCGGTCGATCCGTCGAAGATCATCGTTTTTCAGGATAACGACCAGCAGAGCCAGTGGTTCGACGACTCCTACTGGATGCAGTACTACGTCGGCGTGAACGGCGGCAGCGACAAGGTGACCTACGCCGCTTCGGCCAGCTACATGAAAGACGGCGGCATCGGCATCAATACCGATTTCTCCCGTTTTACGTTCCACGGCAACACCTCCTTCAAGATCACCAAGAGCCTTACGGCCGGTACGACCTTCGACTACTCGGAGACCAGCGGCAACGAGATCCCTTCGAGCGGCATCGGCAACTACTGGACGATTCTGGGCCGCGGCATGTTCATGCCCGCCACCCACCGCGACTACCTCGAAGACGGCCAGCCCGGTCAGGGCACCAACAGTACGACCATCTCGGCGGCATGGTTCGACCGCTACTATACCAACAACTATGTGACCCGCCGCTCCACGGCCAACTTCAACCTCAAGTGGGACATTGTCGACGGCCTGTCGGCTTTCGCCCAGATCGCCAACCACAACTCCTACAAGAACAGCTACCAGTATCTGGCCGGCAACGCCATCAGCCAGACCCGCCAGACCTACGAAGGGTGGTCGCAGACCAACCGTCTGAGTTTTCAGGCGCACGTCGATTACAACAAATCCTTCGGCGACCACAATCTCAGCGCCATGGCCGGATACGACTTCCTCAAGCGCAAGATCAACGGCATGTCGATGACCGTGCAGGGCGCCGAGTCCGACAAGACCCCGACGCTGGGGGCGGGCACCACGCCTACCGCATGGACCGACACCCAGACGCCGTGGTGCCAGATCTCCTATTTCGGACGTCTGAACTACAACTACAAGGAGAAATACATGCTGGGCTTCACCATGCGCGCCGACGGTTCGTCGCTCTTCGCCAAGGATAACCGCTGGGGCTATTTCCCCGCTGTTTCGGCCGGCTGGGTCGTTTCCGAGGAGAAGTTCTGGAACGTCGAGAAGTTCAACCAGCTGAAACTCCGCCTGAGCTACGGTCTGACGGGTAACAACAACGTCGATTATTACGACACGCTCGGTGCCTACAGCGTGACGGGCATCTATGCCGGTTCGGGCGCTACGCTCGCTTCGACGCTGCCCAACCTCGGCCTGACGTGGGAGAAGACCAAGCAGTTCGACATCGGTCTCGACATGGCGTTCTTCAACAACCGCCTGCGCGTGGCCGCCGACTATTACAGCAAGAAGTCGGAAGACCTGCTCTTCGACGTCTCGCTGCCCGATACGTCGGGATACGGCTCGGCCATGCAGAACGTCGGTTCGATCCGCTTCTACGGTCTCGAATTCGAAATTTCGTCGGTGAACGTCAGCACCAAGAACTTCAGCTGGACGACCGACTTCACCTACTCGTTCAACGCCAACAAGGTGCTGTCGCTGCCCGACGAGTATTACTATAAGGATATCGACGGCAAAGACGCATGGCGCATCGGCGGCTATACGATGTCCGAGTCGGGCTACCGCTTCGGCGGCACGGCCGTCGGCGAGCCGCTGGGACGCATCTACGGCTACAAGACCTCCCATATCATCGAATCCGAGGCGCAGGCCGACGCCGCGCTTTACGACTCCAACTCGCACGGCTACCGCCGTTCGGACGGCCTGTCGATCGCCGGACGCAAGGACGTGGGCGACTACGAGTGGAAAAACCGCGCGGGGTCGGCGCTTACGGCCGACGGCCGCGAGCAGATCAACGGCGAGGACATGTTCCTGCTGGGCAATGTCGTGCCCCATTCGACGGGCGGTATGAACAATACCTTCAAATTCAAGAACCTGACCCTTTCGGTCTACCTCGACTATGCGCTGGGACATTCGATCTACAACTACCAGTATACGCGCTGCTTCCAGACCTCGATGGGCAACTGCAACTGGAATCTGGTCTACGACGCCCTGAATACATGGCAGAAGCCCGGCGACGACACCAAGTTCGCCCGCCTGACTCCCAACGACGCCGACGGCGGCAACCGCAACTACTCGCGCATTTCGAATATCAACGTGCAGAAGGCCGATTACCTCTGCCTGCGCGACGTGACGCTCTCCTACGATCTCCCGCTGCGCTGGATCCGCAAGGTCGGTCTGGGCCGTCTGACCGTTTCCGTGTCGGGCAACACGCTCTGCTACTGGACCGGCGTCAAGGGTATTTCGCCCGAATCCGCCTCGGTCGGCAGCTCGACGGGCATGTACAGCGTTACCAGTTCGAGCGCCACTTCGTTCAACAACTATCCTCCGACGCGCAAGGTGCTCTTCGGCCTCAAGGCGACCTTCTGAGAATGCGGATGATTCGGTGATCTAAAAACAAGAATGCTATGAAAATATATGGAATAATCCTTTCTGTTCTGGGGGCCGCCTCGGTTGCGCTGAGCACTTCCTGTCACGGGGAACTCGACGTCACGCAGTCCGACAAGCTCAACACCACCAACATGTGGACCAGCGAGAGCGACGCCCTCACCGCCACTACCGGCATCTACTACCGCCTGCGGCAGGCGTTCGCCCAAAGCAAGGCCAATCCTTTCTTCTGGGGCGAACTGCGCGTCGGCCCGGCCATGTGGGGCAAGGGCACCGGCCGCTCGCTGTGCGACAACGACATGCTGGACGTCATGCTCAACACCCTCAGCGCCTCCGATGCCTCGACCGACTGGAGCTATCTTTACACCACCATCGACCAGTGCAATCAGGTGCTCAAATACGCTCCCGGAATCGGCATGTCCGAGGACAATATGAACTACTGTCTGGGCAACGCCCGTTTCATCCGGGCGTACTGCTACTTCTGGATCGCCCGCGTGTGGGGCGACGCTCCGGTGATTACGACTCCGACCGAGGGAACCGGCGAGGCGATCTATCCCTCGCGCCATCCGGTCGCCGAGGTCTATGCCCGGATCGAAGACGACCTGAACGCTGCGGCGGGGTATATCAGGACCAATGCGAAGGGCTGCTACTATGCGACGGCCGACAACGTCAATCTGCTCCGTGCCGACTTCGCGCTCTGGATGTATGCGGCGGGCGGCGGCGACGGCTACCTGACCATGGCCGAGACGGCTTTGGGCGCGGTGCAGTCGGCCGGCCTGCTCGACCGGTTCGCCGACGTGTTCAGCATCTCGAACAAGAAGAACAGGGAGATCGCTTTCGCCCTGCATCTGGAGAACGGCGAGTATACGTCGGGCAGCTACTTCTCCTACTTCATCTGGGGCAGCACCCAGATCAAGGCCGAGTACCGCAACGCTCCCGACGGGGTGCCCGTCAGTTCGAACCAGTGGTTCCTCTACTCGGACGACTTCATCGGGTTCCTCAAGCGGAGCAAGGAGCTGGGCGACCAGCGGACCGATGTGACCTACATGGAGCGCACGGGCGTCAGCGATATGTACGAAGTCATCCAGTGGCCCAACAAGCTCATCGGCAATATCTCTACGGGCACGATGGTCTGGGAGCAGGATTTCATCCTCTACCGCTATGCGCAGTATTACACCATGCTGGCCGAACTGCGCTACCACCGGAAGGACTATTCGGGAGCGCTCACGGCCCTCAATACGCTGGCGCAGCGCGCCTACGGCAAAGCGAATTTCTATACCGACTCCTCGGCCGCAGCCGTCCGGCAGGCGCTCGTGGACGAGAACCTCAAGGAGTTCGCCGAAGAGGGCAACGTCTATTTCACGCTGATCCGTCTGGGGGCGATCCATGATTATAATCCCTACCGCTATGTGGACGGGCTGGGACAGTGCGGCATCGACACGTCGCGCCCCAACCAGCTGCTGATGCCCGTGTCGAAGAAGGCGATGAACAAGAACAACAAGATCACGCAGACACAGGGCTGGTCGTAACGGTGTATTGTTTAATGAAAAAAGCTGACTCAGAATGAAAACATTACGAATGCTATATACGGCGGCGCTGCTTTCCGCAGCCATGCTGCTCGCGGGCTGTTATTCGACCGATACCGACGACGACCTGCTTTCGACGGCGACGCTCATCAGCATCTATCCCTCGACGGTCTCGGTCGGCAGCGCCGCCGCGACCCAGAATGTGGTCGTCACGCTCGCCCCGAAGTCGAAGCGGAATCTGGACTGGTCCTGTTCGGTCCAGTCCGCATGGGTGACCGCGGTCCGGGAAAAGGTCCCCGGCGAAAGCACGGGAACCGTTTATGAGGACGCCGTTGTCCTCGCCTTCCTCGAAAATACGGCTTACAAACGTCAGACGACGCTTACGATCACGGCCTCCGACGGCACTGTGCTGGAAGTCCCGGTCGTGCAGAAGGGCATCTATGCCGACGCCTATGTGAAGGCCGCGCCCGAATCGCTGACCTTCATGGCCGAGAATCCGCAGCCCGCTGCCGTTGCGATCGACACCAATATGGACACCTTTGCGGCCGTGTCCGATTCCGACTGGTGTACGGTCGTCGATAACGGCGACGGCACGATAACGGTGACCTGCACCGAATACGGCGACAATACGGCGGACCGCACGGCCGAAATCACTGTCACGGCCGGCACGCCCGACACGAGCGAAGCCCGGACGGTCATTCCCGTCACCCAGCTGCGCAAGGACGTCTACTGCTACCTCTACGGCAGCGGCGTGCCCAAGTACCCGACCCGCGAGAAGTGGGGTCAGATGACCAAACTTTCCGACCGGGTGTATGTGGACAGCGTCTATGTCAAGAACGGACGTTTCTCGGTTTACACTACCGAAGGCGATACCTACCACCTCGACGGCGCCGGCAATCTCTCGGCAGCCGAAACCGACCTGACGGTCGATGTGGCCGGACTGCGGATCGTTACGCTCAACCTGAACGAGAAGACCTATTCGATCGAGCGCATCACGACTCCCAACTGCCTGCCCGACAGTGAAGTGGCGAAATACGCGACCTCGACCTACACGGCCAACGGCCGCACCAAGGTCTGGATGCGCGCGGGTCTCGACTGGAACGGCAGCGAGAATATCGGCGGCATCAAGCTCGGCAGCCGCATGGTCTCCGATGCGAACAACGTCGGCGGCTATACGTCGAACGTCAGCAGCTACGAGACGGTCCGTGTGAGCGATTACGACGAAGTCGAGAGCGGCGGCAAGGCGCAGGGCGAAGTGGAGATGTCCGCCAAATACGGCCGCATCTATACGCTGACCGAGTTCCTGACGGGCACCCCGAAGGCCGCCGTTGAGCTGGCGCGCCTGCTTACGGACTGGCCTGCGGAGTACCGTCCCGGCAGTACGTTCGTCGATGCCGTCGGCAACGATATCCCCGTGAGCAGCGTGAAGTCGCTTGCCTCTGCCGATTTCGAGAATACGCCGAGTCTTTCGATGCAGATTCAGGGCATCTGTCCCTACGGCTGGCATGTAGCCAACGTGCAGGACTTCTACGACATGCTCTGCGCTGCGGCCGCAGCCAAGGGCGTGACGCCGAATCCGCTCAGCGCCATGATCGGAAAGTGGAGCGTGCCCGATGTGCTGCGTTCGGCCGAAGGGTGGAGTGCGGCGCCGACGCGCCACGCGGCCGCCGATGCGTTCGGATTCGACTTCTTCCCGCAAGGCCGCCGGCTGTTCAAGTCCGGGTATCAGTATTATGCTTCCCGCGGCGAGATGTTCATCTGCCATCCGGGCGGTTTGAGCAGCGGCGTCTACCAGTGCTGGCGTATCAATGCGCTGACCAACAATGCCGCGGATTTGACCGTCAGCACCACCTATAATATCGGCGACTGCTCGGCGTCGTTCCGCTGTGTCAAGAATTACGAGAATTTTTAAGGACCGACCGGCTGCGGGGCATACCCGCCCTGCGGCCGGATCTTAACAACGAATCTGAATTATGAAAGTACTGAAACTGCTCCTGCTGTTTGCGATGGGCGCTTCCCTTTCGCTGGCAGGCTGCGACGACGATTACCTGTACCCGGTCGAATATCCCGTGTACGATCCCGACGGCGGTTCGGATAACGGCGGCTGCGATGAAATTCCCGTTCCCGAAAAGGTGAACAACAAGGTCGTCGCCCACCGCGGCGGCTCGGTCGAGGCCGGGACCGCCAAATATCCCGACAACTCGATCGCTTCGCTCAGTTACGCCATCAGTCTGGGGTGTTACGCCTCGGAGTGCGATATTTACTGGACTGCCGACAACAACGTCGTCGTCGCGCATGCCGCCAACGGCTGTTATGTGAACAACCTCAAGCCGTGGGAACACACGCTCGACGAACTGCGTGCCGCGGGCAAGCTCTCCAACGGCGAGCTGCTGCCGACGTTGGAGGAGTTTATCGACGTGGCGCTCCATGCCGGAACGACGCGGCTCTGGCTCGACGTGAAACGGATCGAGGTAGGCGGCGCGACCTCCAACACGGCCGAGTCGGTCAAGGCCTGCTCGCGGGCCTGCGAGATCATCAGGGTGAAGAAGGCCCAGCATTTCTGCGAGTTCATCGTTTCGGGCAATGCCGCCATCTGGGCGGGATGTTATTCCGCGGCCCAGCTGGCCGGCATCAAGGTCGGCTGGATGAGCTACTCGGCGCCTTCGGCCTATAAGTCCTATCTCGATCCGTGGGCGAACCTCGACTACTCGAACTTCTTTGCCGGCGGCGCCGAAGTTTCGAATCCGAAGTACCCGCTGCAGAGCTACCTCGACGCCGGTGTCGCGCTGAGCGTCTACAATGCCGATACGGACCCCGAAATGACCTACGTCCTGAAATATTACCCCAAACTGAAGGCCGTATGTACGAACTATCCCGCCAAACTGCTCGGCAGAATCGGGTCGGAGGGGCTGTAGTGCGTCGCACCCGAATTTTTACGGGAGTCTTTATGACAGAAAGTGAGCCGGACGGTCCGGCTCACTTTCCGTTTTGCGCCCGCTCCGGAAGCCGCCGCGCGGAGAGTTTCCATGGTAGGATCTGAGATTTCCCGGACCGCGGATTTCCCGGACTGCGGAATAAAATAATTTGGAAAGTTTGTAATGCCGGGCATTTGTTTTAATTTTGTTCAATCCAAAATTACGACGATGCAACCTCGGAACTTTTTTTTCTCCTTCGGATTCTTGTGGATCGTGCTGTTGTGCACTCTCTTGCCGGGGTGTGCCGACCGCCCGGAGTATTCGCTGCAGACCGAGGCGGCATTGGAACGGCTCGACGCGGAACTCGCCAACAAGCCCCGCTACCAGCAGTGGCGGCAGGAGCAGGCCGACGCGCTGCGCAGCCGGATCGACGACGGCCTGCCGCCCTTGGAGCGTGCCGAATGGCTCTTTGCCGTCGCCCAGATTTACGTGACTTTCCACCTCGATTCGTCGGCCTATTATGTCGAACGGCTCTACCGGCTGGCCGAGCGGACCGGGTCGCGGCACGTGCGCCGCTTCGCCCTGCTGGGCGACATTGACGTCTGGCTGGGACGGGGGCAGGTCAGTCTGGCCGAGGAGCTTTTCCGGAAGATCGATACGGCCGGCATGACGCCCGGCGAATACAGGGCTTGGCATTCGCGCTACAGTTCGGTGGCTTCGCGCCGCTACGACGAAGCCGCGGATTCCCTTCAGAAGAGGGCGTGGGGCGATACGCTTTCCCATATCAGGAAGCTCTCGGTGCCGGGTTGCAGCGACCAGACCCGTATGCGCATGGCCGCCGCGCGGCTCAGCGAAACGGGTCGCTACGACGAGGCTCTGCAGCTGCTCGAACCGCTGACGGCCAAAAACCTGAGCCACCAGAATTTCGCCCTCGTCTACTATTCGATGGCGCATATCGCCAAGGGGCAGGGCGACGAGGACCGGATGCTCTATTATCTGGCCGAGTCCTCCATATCCGACCTGCGCGCCGGCACCCGCTCCTATTCGTCGCTGTACGATCTGGCCCTCGAACTTTTCGACCGCAAGGATTACGACCGGGCGACGGCCTACATGGGTTCGACCTTCGACGACGCGATCCGCTGCAAATCGGTGACGCGGATTCCCAACTCCTCTTCGGCGGTGGTGAAGATCAACGAGGCCGTGATTTCGAATATCGCCCAGCAGCAGAAGCTGATGTCCCGCACGATCTGGCTGGCCGGGATTTTCCTGATCGTGCTGATCGCGATCCTGTGGTTCGTCCTTTGGCAGCACCGCCGTCTGCAAGGCAGTCACGAACAGCTGATCCGGATGAGCGACCTGCTGCGCGAGAAGCACGACGAACTGCTGAAAAAGAACGACCATATCCGCGACATCAACAACGCGCTGGTCGATTCCAACCGCATCAAGGACCGCTACGTCTGCCATTATATCGACCTTTCGGTCCATTATATCAAGCAGATAGACGCCTTCCGCCGCGAAGTGTGCCGCATCGCCAAGACCAAGGGCGCCGACGAAGTCGTGCGGCGTCTCAATTCGTCGCAGGTGATCGACGGCGAGTACCAGAAATTCTACCAGTCGTTCGACAGCTCCTTTCTGGATATCTTCCCCAACTTTATCGGGCAGGTCAACGAGCTGCTGCAACCGGAGTTCCGGTTTACGCCGCGCTCCGATTCGTCGCTGACTACCGAGCTGCGCATTCTGGCCGCCATCCGGCTGGGGATTACCGACAGCGGGCATATCGCCTCGCTGCTCAACTGCGCCTCGGCGACGGTCTATACCTACCGCACCAAGCTGCGCAATGCGGCTCTCGACCGCGATAATTTCGAGGAACAGGTCTCGAAAACAGGGTTGTGACATGTCCGGAGTCTATATAATCCAGGGTTTGGGCGTGTTTTTTATTTTTCTGGAAATCAGTTGTATATAGACCTATATAGTTCTATATAGTTCGATATGTACGCTGGAAAATTCATAAAATAAAGGTAACTTTGTCTTGACCGTCCGACGCAGGCCCTAAACGTGTCTGTCCTCCGGACGGCGCCCTTCGCCGCGGCCTGCCGCCGGGCGCGGGACGATGCCGGAGCCGACCCCTCCGGATGAAGGCCGACACCAATATATAAAAGAACCGATAAACCTTAAACTTATGTTATCTCGATCCAATCTTTGCAGCGGACTCGCCCGGACGTGCGGTTTCGCGCTGCTGCTTGCGACGGGCGTTTCGTGCGCGTCGCCCCAGAATGTGCTCACCGAAGCCGAGGCCGCCGACGGCTGGGAGCTGCTGTTCGACGGCAAGACGCTCGACCAGTGGAAAGATTACAACGGCGATTCGCTCACGCAGCCGTGGCACGTCGTGGACGGCTGCATTCAGGCCAACGGCGACGGCAGCGACCTTTCGGGCTACATCGTCACCAAGAAACAGTACGAAAACTTCATCCTCGACTGGGACTGGAAACTCTCCTACGGCGGCAACAGCGGCATGCTCTACCACGTGCTCGAAGATCCCTATTTTAAGGTCCCCTATGTGACGGGGCCCGAATACCAGCTGATCGACAACGACGGCTGGGAGGCCGAGAACGCTCCTACCAAACTTGAGGAGTGGCAGCGGCTGGGCGTGGATTACGCCATGCACCTGCCCGATCCCGATTCGATGTTCGTCAACCCACAGGGCGAGTGGAACAACTCGCGCATCGTCTGCGACAACGGCCATGTCGAGCACTGGCTCAACGGACACAAGATCCTCGAATTCGATGCCTACACCGACGACTGGTTCGCCCGCAAGAACAGCGGCAAGTGGGAGACGGCTCCCGAATACGGACTGGCCCGCCGTGGCGTCATCTGCCTGCAGGACCACGGCTATCCGGCCTCGTTCCGCAACCTGAAGATCAAGGAGCTGCCGCGCAAGGCGGGCCGTGAAGTCGAGCTTTTCAACGGAAAAGACCTCACGGGCTGGGAAGCCTACGGCACGGAGAAGTGGTACGTGGACAAGGAGGGCAACCTCGTCTGCGAGAGCGGTCCCGACAAGGAGTACGGCTATCTCGCCACGCGCGAATATTACAACGACTTCGACCTGACGCTCGAATTCAAACAGCTCGCCAACGGCAATTCGGGCGTCTTCTTCCGTTCGTTCGTCGAGCCGCCCGTGAAGGTCCACGGCTGGCAGTGCGAGGTGGCTCCCAAGGGCCACGACACGGCGGGCATTTACGAATCCTACGGCCGCGGATGGCTGGTTCAGATTCCCGACGAGAAGGAGAACATCCTCAAGGAGGGCCAGTGGAATACGCTGCGCCTGCGGGTCGAGGGCGACCGGGTGCAGACGTGGCTCAACGGCGAGCAGATGGTGGACATTACCGACGCCAAGATCGGCGCCGCACAGGGCCGCATTGCCCTGCAGATCCACGACGGCGGCGGGATCAAGGTGCAGTGGCGCAATTTCCGCCTGACGACTTTATAAACTACTAACATTCCGATAAACATGAGTACCTCCCGTAGAGATTTTCTGAAAACGCTGGGCGGCATGGCGCTGCTGACGATCGTCCCGCGCCAAGTGCTCGGCGGCCCGAAGTTCACCGCTCCGAGCGACCAGCTCACCAAAGGCATCATCGGCGTGGGCGGCATCGGCAAGAGCAGCTACCACTTCACCAGCAACAAGGACTGCCGGCTGGTGGCAGTCTGCGACGTGGACCGCAAACACCTCGAAAGCGCCGTTGCGCTGGGACAGAAGAAGTTCGGCGAGACGCTGGAAGCCTACAGCGACTTCCGCCGCCTGATCACCGACCCCAATATCGACATCGTGCATATCGCCACGCCGCCGCACTGGCACGGCATCATGGCCGTCGAGGCGGCCAAGGCCGGCAAGGACATCTGGTGCGAGAAACCGATGACGCGCACCATCGGCGAAGGCAAGCGCGTAGCCGAAGCCGTCCGGCGCAACAACCGCATCTTCCGCCTGAACACTTGGTTCCGCTTCAAGGATACCTTCTATGGTCTCGGCACGACGGTCGAGCCGCTCAAGAAGCTGATCGACAGCGGCCTGCTGGGCTGGCCGCTCAAGGTGACCATTTCGGGCACCACCGGATTCACGTGGAAGTTCTTCTGGGTGGGCCGGGAAAACCTCGCTCCTGAACCTGTTCCCGCCGAGCTGGATTACGACATGTGGCTCGGACCGGCGCCCTACAAGCCTTATAACAAACACCGCGTGCACAGCACCTTCCGCGGCTATTGGGACTACGACGGCGGCGGTCTTACCGACATGGGCCAGCACTACATGGACCCTGTGCAGTACCTGCTGGGCAAGGACGAGACGTCGCCCGTCAAGATCGAGGTGGACGCTCCGCAGCAGCATCCCGACGCCGTGGGCATCTGGCGTAAAATCGTCTATACCTACGACGACGGCTGCCAGATCGTTCTCGAAGGCGAGGGCTTCGAAAGCGAGGGCGACACGCCCTATATCGAAGGTCCGCTGGGTAAGGTCTACAAGGGTTTCCGCTGCACCATTCCCGACGTGATGGAGAAACAGGCCGAGATGCCCGATCCCGAACCGCAGAACACCGATTTTCTGGAGTGCGTGCGTACGCGGCGCAAATTCGCGCTCGACGAGCAGATCGGTCACCGCAGTTCGACGCTCGTGAATCTGGGCGCCTGCGCCCTGCGGCTGAACCGCACCCTGCACTTCGATCCCGACACCCAACTCTTCATCGGCGACGATGCCGCCAACCGACTGATCGATCAGCCGATGCGCGGCCCGTGGCATATTTAGCACCTGTTACCATGAAAAAGATAATCACACGACTGTTTATTCTGGGCGCCCTGATCGCCCTGATCGCCCTGCTGCCCGCAGGGGCCGCCGCCCAGCAGCTCGACGCCCGGCAGCGCAACGCCGAAACCGTCGTTGCCGACGGTCTGGCCCAGCTTCCGGCCGCCACGCCCGCCGTTTTCAACGAAGTGATGGGCGAACTTGCCGCTACGGGAAGCGCCGGTGTCGAAATGATCGCCGGCATGCTCACTCCCGCCGACAAGGGTAAGAACGCGACGCTCGAATACGCCCTGAACGGCATCACTGCCTACGCGACAGCCCCCGGAAACGAAGCCTTGTGCGCCGATGTCCGCAAGGGACTGGTTCGGGCGATCGAACGCTGCGCCGACAACGCCAACCGCGCTTTCCTCTTCTCGCAGCTGCAGCTCTGTTCCGCGGCGGAGGACGCGGCATGGATACTGCCTTATCTGGACGACTCCTATCTGTCCGACTATGCGATCCGTGCGCTGATTTCGACGCCCGGCACCGAGCCGGTTCTGCTCGCCGAGGCCCGCAAGGAGGGCCTTGCGGCCGAACGGAAACGCGCGCTGGCCTATGCTTTTGCCGAAAAGCGGATGACGCAGGCCGAACCCCTCCTGCTAGGATGGCTCGGCGGCGCCGACGCCCGGACGGCCGAACAGATTTACAATGCGCTGGCTGTCTGCGGTTCGCGCGCTTCGCTCAAACCGCTGGCCGCCGCAGCCGCCGAGGCCGGTTACGGCTGGGATAACACCGGCGCTGCCGATGCCTATCTGCGCCTGCTTGCGAACCTCGTGGCCGCGGGAGACGCCCAGCCGGCCGTGAAAGCCGCCAAGGGCCTGCTCAAGTGCGACCGCCAGTATGTGCGCGGCGCGGCTCTCGCGGTGCTTGCCGATGCGCTCGGCATCGAAAAGGCGATGCCTTACGTACTGGCCGCCGTCAAGGAGGGACCTGCCGAATACCGCTATGCTGCTTTGCAGACGCTCGGCAAGGGCGACGACGAGATCTTTGCGCGGGTTGCCGCCGGCATGCCGCGCTATGACGCCGAAACCCGGACCGCGGTGCTAGCGTGGCTGGGTGACTGCGGCGCCGTGTCGCAGAGCGATGTGATTACGGGCGCCGTGACTTCGTCCGACGACCGGGTCGCACGGGCCGCCATCGAAGCTTCGGGCCGCATCGGCGGCGAGCAGGCGCTCGCAGCGCTGGTCTCGGCGCTCGAAGGTCCTCGTGCCGAAGCCGCCGAGAAAGCCCTGCTTGCCTTCAACGGCCGCATCGACCCGATGGTCGAGCGGCTGCTTGCACGGGATGACGCCGAGGTGCTCGTTCCGGCCCTCAGGCTGGCCGCCGCACGCCGCATGACCGTGGCCGCGGACCGCGTCTTCGCACTGCTGGAGACTTCCGACAAGCAGGTGCGCGAAGCCGCCTATGCCGCTCTTCCTTATGTGACCGGACCCCGTCATATGGACCGTCTGGCCGGACTGCTCGATGCCGCCGACGGACAGCATGCGGCGCAAATCCAGACCGCGCTGATCCGCACTTCGGCGCAGCTTCCGGCCGACAAACGCTACGGCGCGATCGCCGGCTACATGCGGGCGTCGAAAATTCCGGCGCGCTATTATCCCGTGCTGGCGCAGACCGGCACCCCCGAAGCCGTCGCCAGCCTGCTGGCCGGATTCCGCGAGGGTGACCGCGAAGCCGCTTTCGCCGCCCTGCTGACGGTCGAAAGCCCTGCGATGACCGATATCCTTTACCGCATCGCCGCCGAAAATCCGGCTCTGGCTGACCGCGCCCTGATGCGTTATGCCGACCTCTGCGCCAAACAGCCTGCGACTCCGGTCCGCCGCTGCCAGCTCTACCGGCAGGGACTCGAACTCAAACCCTCGGCCGCCGTGCGGAACAAACTGCTCGGCTACCTTGCGGGCGTCCATGAAGTGCCCGCCCTGATGCTGGCCGCCGACTACCTCTCCGACCCCGCAACCGCCGGAGCTGCCGCCGCGGCCGTGAAGACGATCGTCGCCAAGAGCGCTCCGATGCCGGGCGGCGAGGCTGTCCGCAGTGCGCTGGAGCAGGCCCGCGAGGTCTACAGGGAGCTGGCCAAATCCGACGCCGATGCGGGATACGCCGTCGATGAGATCACCGGACTGCTCGGCAAAATCCCCGCTGCGGGCTTCGCTCTTCTTCCGACCGCGGGTCTCGAAGGATGGACCGCCGTGACCGCCGATCCCGCCGGTGAGCGGAAACTTTCGGCCCGCCGGATCGCCGGCCTGCGCAAAGCCGCCGCCGAAGCGATGGCCGCGAACTGGAGCGCGGACGGAAACGCCCTCGTTTTCGCAGGCAAGGCTCCGAGTACGATCGGTACCGAAAAGGAATACGAGAATTTCGAACTCTGGCTCGAATGGCGTTCCGAAGGCGAAGCCGGGCTTGCCGTACGTTCGATGTCCCAAATCCGGCTGGGCGGAACCGAAGGCACCGGCCTGAAGACTCAGGGGCAGACCGATACCCCGGCCGCCGCTGCGGACAATGCTCCCGGCACATGGAATACGCTCTACGCAAAGGTCGTCGATGACCGCATCACGCTGATCGAGAACGGGGTGACGCTGGCCGAGAACGTCGTGCTGACGAACCCCTGCGCTCCCGGCGAACCGGTCTGCGTACGCGGCCGCATCGAACTGTCGGGTCTGGCGGCTCCTGCCTGCTTCCGCAACCTCTACATCGGCGAACTGCCCTCGACGCCTGTTTTCGAACTTTCGCCCGAAGAGGCGGCGCAGGGCTACGAAGTGCTCTTCGACGGCCGTTCGCTGCACAAATGGACGGGTAACACGGTCAATTACGTTCCGCTGGACGGCACGATCGACGTGACCGCCTCCTACGGCGGATCGGGCAACCTCTATACGGTCAAGGAGTACGGCGATTTCGACCTGCGCTTCGAATTCCGCTTCCTGCGCAGGGGCGTCAACAACGGCATCGGCATCCGTACGCCGATGGGCGTGGACGCCGCCTATCACGGCATGGAAATCCAGATTCTCGACCACGACGCGCCGATCTACAAGAACCTGCGCATCTACCAGCAGCACGGCTCCGTCTACGGCATCATCCCGGCGCAGGAACACGTCGTGTTCGGCGATCTGGGGACGTGGAATACGATGGAGATACACGCCGTGGGCGACCGCATTACGGTCACGGTCAACGGCCGCGTGATCCTCGACGGCGATATCCGCCAAGCCTGCAAGGGACACAACGTCTCGGAGGACGGCTCGAAGAAGAATCCCTATACCGTGGACGGCAAGAACCATCCCGGACTCTTCAATAAGAAAGGCCATCTCGGTCTGCTGGGCCACGGTGCGGGCATCCAGTTCCGCAACCTGCGCGTGCTGGACCTGAGCGCCGGCCGCCAATAGACGGCGCTGCCCGCCTCCCGCGCGGATGATCCCGTGCGGGAGGCGGACTCCGCACGGATGCGGCGCGGGCCGCAATTGTGAAACGCAAAAACTGCAAGACTATGTTTATACCCTGTATGATCGGATACGGCCAGCTGCTGATTATCGTATTCGTCGTGATACTGCTCTTCGGCGGCGCGAAAATTCCCGAACTGATGCGTGGCATGGGCCGCGGCGTGCGGGAGTTCAAGGACGCCATGAATACGGACTATTCGTCCGAAAACAAGAAGCCGAATCCGGCGGATGTCCCCGGAGACAAACCGGCGGATAAATAGTCCGGAGCACGGCGCGAATTCCCCAACGAACCGATATGTCGAAACCCAACGCCGGAAACGAAAGCGCGGAGATGGACTTCTGGTCCCATTTCGCGGCGCTGCGCCCCCATTTGGTGCGCGGTGCCGCCGCTGTCGTCGTGATCGCCGTCGCCGCATTTTTCGCCCGGCACTTCCTGATCGACGTGGTGCTTTTCGGCCCCAAGAGCGCCGGTTTCCCGACCAACCGGCTGCTGCTGGAGACCGGACACGGCCTCGCCGCGCTCTGCGGTTGGATCAACGCTTTGACAGGACTTTCGCTGAGCGTCAATCCCGAAGCGTTCGACGTCTCGAACCTCGATTTCCGGGTTATCAATACCGCCATGGCGGGGCAGTTCAACCTGCACATGAAAATCTCGTTCGTGACGGGTCTCGTGCTGGCCATGCCCTACGTCCTCTGGGAGTTCTGGCGTTTCGTGAAGCCCGCGCTCACACAGCGCGAAATCGCCGCCACGCACCGCTTCGTATTCTGGATCTCGGCCTGCTTCTTCACGGGCCTGCTCTTCGGCTATTTCGTCATCGTGCCGCTCTCGGTCAGCTTCTTCATCAATTACGAAGCCAGCGCTTCGATCGTGAACATGATCGACGTCAATCAGTACCTTTCGACCGTCATCGTCGCATCGCTGGCCTCGGCGCTGGTGTTCCAGCTGCCGCTGCTGGTCTACTTCCTGACCCGTATGGGGCTGGTCTCGTCGTCGTTTCTGAAACGCTACCGCCGGCACGCTTTCGTCGGCCTGCTGGTGATCGCCGCGATCATCACGCCGCCCGACATTTTCAGCCTGATTCTGGTTATCATACCTCTTTACTGGCTCTACGAACTTAGCATCCGTCTTTCCTCCCGCATCGAACGCCGCGATGCGGCGGACGGAGCCGTGGCAGCCGCTGTAATTTCCGCAACATCCGATGAAAACTGAAACAACCCTCTCCCGGCCCGTGCGGATCGTCGTGATCGGCGCCGGCAACCGGGCGCATAAATACCTCGAATACGCCCGCCGGAATCCCGAACAGCTCCGGTTGGCCGCGATCGTCGAAGTCAACGACCTGCGCCGCCGCGCCATGGCCGACGCTTTCGGGCTTCCCGACAAGTATTGCTACGCCCATTACGACGACTTCTTCGCCGAGGGGCTCGATGCCGACATGGTGCTGATTTCGACTCCTGAGAACGCCCATTTCGACCCGGCCGTGAAGGCTATCGACGCCGGATACCACGTCCTGCTCGAAAAGCCGATCGCCCAGCGTCTCGACGAATGCCGCGAAATCGCCCGGCGCGCCCGCCGGCGCGGCGTGCTGGTCGGCGTCTGCCATGTGCTGCGCTACCATCCCTATTTCGCCAAGATCCGCGAGCTGGTCGCTTCGGGGCGGCTGGGACACGTCGTTTCGGTCAACCATACCGCTTCGGTCGGACTCGACCGGGCCACCCACAGCTACGTGCGCGGCATCTTCCGGCGCGAGAGCGAAGCCAATCCGATCCTGCTGGCCAAATGCTGTCACGACATCGACTTCCTGCTGTGGCTGACGGGTTCGCACTGCCGCCTGCTCTCGTCGTTCGGGTCGCTGCGCTGGTTCCGTGCGGAGAACGCTCCCGAAGGCTCCGCCGCGCGGTGTCTCGACTGCCGGATGGAATCCGAATGCCCCTTCTCGGCGCGCGACCTCTACTACGTCCGCCGCGACTGGGTCTCGAACTTCGACGTGCCGCCCGGAGCGACGCTCGATGCGACGATTATGGAGGAACTGCGCACGGGAATGCTGGGCCGCTGCGTCTATCGTTGCGACAACGACGTGGTCGATCATCAGCTGCTTTCGATGGAGATGGACGACGAGGTGACGATGAGCCTTTCGATGGAGATGTTCACCAACGACGATTTCCGCAAGACCCACATCCGGCTCACGGGCGGCGAGATCGACGGCGACGAGCGTACGCTGCGGGTCCGCAGGTTCCGCGGCGGGGATGCCGAGACCTATGATTTCTCGGACATCGCCGGACAGCCCTTCCACGCCGGGGCCGACCTGCAGCTGATCGGCGATTTCATCCGCGCGCTCCGCGACCCCTCGCGGCCGTTCCTCACCACGATCGACGATTCGATCGAGAGCCACCGCATCTGCTACGCCGCCGAACGCAGCCGCCGGACGGGGGAGACGATCCGGATGGATGCCGCCGAATGATTTGCTTCGAGAAGACCGGAATTCCGGTCTCCTCCCGTTTTAGCATTAACTTTGCTACCTTTGTCCGAAACATCTCCGCCATGCAAACCCTTTTCTTCTGGATCGACTCGGTCAATAACGTGCTTTGGTCTTATCTGCTGGTCGCCCTGCTGTTAGGCTGCGCCGTATGGTTCACCGTGCGTACGCGCGGCGTGCAGTTCCGCATGCTGCGCGAGATGCTCCGCGTGCTGGGGGAGTCGGCGGGCGGCGGACGGCGGGGCGAGCGGCATGTCTCGTCGTTTCAGGCCTTCGCCGTCTCGCTGGCGAGCCGCGTTGGTACGGGCAATCTCGCGGGCGTCGCCACGGCGATCGCCGTCGGCGGTCCGGGAGCCGTCTTCTGGATGTGGATCATCGCCCTGCTGGGGGCTTCGAGCGCCTTCGTCGAATCGACCCTCGCCCAGCTCTACAAACGCCGCGGCAGGGATTCCTATATCGGCGGTCCGGCCTATTATATGGAACGGGGACTGGGCCGGCGCTGGATGGGCGTGGTCTTCGCCGTACTGATCTCCGTCACGTTCGGCTTCGCCTTCAATTCGGTGCAGAGCAACACGATCTGCGCCGCATGGGAGGGCGCTTTCGGCTTCGACCACCATTGGGTCGGCATCGCCCTGACGCTGCTGACGCTGGGTGTTATCTTCGGCGGCATACACCGCATCGCCCGCGTGAGCGGGGTGGTGGTCCCGGTCATGGCGCTGGGGTATATCGCCCTTGCGCTGGGCGTGGTGCTCTTCAATTTCCGGCGGCTGCCCGAAGTCGTGGAGCTGATCGTCGCCAACGCTTTCGGCTGGGAGCAGGCGATGGGCGGCGGCGTGGGAGCCGCGCTGATGCAGGGCATCAAGCGGGGGCTGTTCAGCAACGAGGCGGGCATGGGTTCCGCGCCCAACGTCGCCGCCACGGCCCATGTCTCGCATCCCGTCAAGCAGGGGCTGATCCAGACCCTTGGGGTCTTCACCGATACGCTCGTAATCTGCACCTGCACGGCTTTCATCATCCTTTTCGGCGGCGTCCCCGACGCATCGCTGTCGGGCATCCGGCTTACGCAGGCCGCGCTGGTCAGTGAAATCGGCCCCGTCGGCAGTGTCTTCGTCGCCGTGGCGATCTTCCTCTTCGCTTTCAGCAGTATCATCGGCAACTACTATTACGGCGAAGCCAATATCCGCTTCATCACCCGTCGTCCGGGCGCGCTGACCCTCTACCGGCTGCTGGTCGGGGCGATGGTGCTGTTCGGGGCCCTTGCCACGCTCGATCTGGCGTGGAGCCTTGCCGACATTACGATGGCGCTGATGACCCTCTTCAACCTCGCCGCTATCCTGCTGCTGGGGCGTCAGGCTTTCCTGCTGCTGGCCGATTACGTCGCCCAGAAACGGCAGGGCATCAAAAATCCGGTCTACACGCGTGACCGGATTCCTGAGTTGAAAGACAAGGCGGAGTGCTGGTAGCAATTCAGCAGGCCGCCGCCGAAGTCGGCCGGGGGCGTCAGTTCACCACCACATTCGCGAAATATTCGCGCAACAGCGCCGCCGCGCGGTCCAGCTGTTCCGGCGTATTCTCCCTGACGTCCGAGAGTTTGTACTCCTTTCCCATCGCTTCGTATTTGTGAACTCCGAGCGTGTGGTAGGGCAGCAGCTCGACCCGTTCGATCTGCCTGTAGCCGCCGAGCCGCCCGCCCAGCGTGCGGATGTCGGCTTCGGCGTCGCTGTAGCCCGGCACCAGCACGTAGCGGAGCCAGAAGGGTTTGCCGTGTTCTTCGAGCCATGCCGCCGTGCGGAGGGTTTGGGCGTTGTCGCGTTCGGTGAGCGCGAGGTGGCGTTCGGGATCGGCCTGCTTCACGTCGAGCAGGATCAGGTCCGCCAGCCCCAGCAGCTCTTCGACCGCCGGATTCCAGATGCCGCCGTTCGTGTCGATGCAGACGTGGACGCCCGCCTCCCGAAGCCTGCGCACCAGCGGCGCCAGCGCCGCGGCCTGAAACGTCGGTTCGCCGCCCGAAAAGGTCACGCCGCCCCGCCGTCCGTAAAAAGGCTTCTGGTCCACGGCCATGCGCAGTATCTCGTCCGGAGACGTGGGCGTGCCGCCGCAGGCGTCGATCGTGTCGGGATTGGCGCAGTAGAGACAGCGGAAATTGCATCCCTGCAGGAAAACGACGAGCCGGAGTCCCGGCCCGTCGAATGTTCCCATTGATTCGTAGGAGTGTACCTTTATCATCTTACATCCGCTCGTGGAAACTGCGGCTGATGACCTCCAGCTGGTGTTCGCGGCTCAGCTTGGTGAAGTTCACGGCATAGCCCGACACGCGGATCGTCAGCTGCGGATAGTTTTCGGGGTGCTCCATGGCGTCTTCGAGCATCGCGCGGTTCAGCACGTTCACGTTCAGGTGGTGCGCCCCCTTGGTGAAGTAGCCGTCGAGCATCGTCACGAGGTTCTCGATCCGCTCCTCCTGCGTCGGGCCCAGCGATTTGGGGACGATCGAGAAGGTGTTCGAGATGCCGTCCTGCGAGTCGCGGTAGCGTAGCTTGGCCACCGAGGCCAGCGAAGCGATCGCGCCGCTCTTGTCGCGTCCGTGCATCGGGTTGGCGCCCGGAGCGAAAGCCACGCCTTTGGCGCGTCCGTCGGGCGTCGCGCCGGTCTTCTTGCCGTACATCACGTTCGAGGTGATGGTCAGCAGCGAGAGGGTCGGACGGGCGTTCTTGTAGACGGGCAGCTTCTTCAGTTCCTCGCTGAAATAGTACACGAGGTCCACGCCCAAGTGGTCCACCCGGTCGTCGTTGTTGCCGAAGCAAGGGAATTCACCCTCGATGTCGAATCCGTCGGTGAGCCCCTGCTCGTTGCGGCGCGCCGTCACCTTGGCGTATTTGATGGCCGAGAGCGAGTCGAGGGCGATCGAGAGACCGGCCACGCCGTAGGCGAGGTTGATGCGCGGGTCGGTGTCCACCAGCGCCATCTGGGCCTTCTCGTAATAGTATTTGTCGTGCATGTAGTGGATGATGTTCATTGCCTCGTTGTAGACGCGGGCGATTTCGGTCAGCACCATCTTGTAGTTGCACATCACCTCTTCGAAGCGCAGCGGACCCTCGGTGAGCGCCGGAATGCCTTTGACCATCAGCGTGCCGGTGTTCTCGCAGCGGCCGCCGTTCAGAGCCAGCAGCAGGGCCTTGGCCAAGTTGCAGCGGGCGCCGAAGAACTGGATCTGACGGCCGATGTCCTGATACGACACGCAGCAGGCGATGCCGTAGTCGTCCGAATGGCGCACTTCGCGCATCAGCTCGTCGTTTTCGTACTGGATCGAGCTGGTGTCGGCCGAAACCTTGGCGCAGAAATCCTTGAATCCCTGCGGCAGGTCGGGGCTCCACAGAATCGTGAGGTTGGGTTCGGGCGACGGGCCGAGGTTGTAGAGCGTCTGCAGGAAACGGAACGAGGTCTTGGTCACCTTCGTGCGGCCGTCGTTGAAGCGTCCGCCGATGGCTTCGGTCACCCACGTCGGGTCGCCGGCGAAGATGTCGTTGTAGGACTGCATTCTGAGGTGGCGCACCATGCGGAGCTTGATGACGAACTGGTCGATCAGCTCCTGCGCGAACACCTCGTCGATGTTGCCGTGGGCCAGATCGTACTCGATGAAGATGTCGAGGAACGACGAAACGTTGCCCAGCGACATTGCGGCGCCGTCCTGCTCCTTCACGGCGGCGAGGTAGGCCATGTAGACCCACTGTACGGCCTCCTGCGCCGAGTGCGCCGGACGGCTCAGGTCCAATCCGTAGTATTCGCCCATCGTGCGGATCTCCTTGAGTGCCTTGATCTGCTCCGCGACCTCTTCGCGCAGGCGGATGCGGGCGTCGGTCATCGGGCCGGTCAGGCCGCGCAGGTCCTCGGTCTTGGCTTCGATCAGCCGGTCGGTGCCGTAGAGGGCCAGACGGCGGTAGTCGCCGATGATGCGGCCGCGGGCGTAGTTGTCGGGCAGGCCCGTCAGGAAGCCCAGCGAACGGAACGAGCGGATCTCCTCGGTGTAGACGTCGAACACGCCGTCGTTGTGCGTCTTGCGGTAGTGGGTGAAAATATCCTTAACCTTCTCGTCCACATCGACGCCGTTCTCCTTGCAGGCGCGCGATACGACGTTGATGCCGCCGAAGGGCTTGATGGCGCGCTTGAGCAGCTGGTCGGTCTGCAGACCGACGATCAGCTCCTGTTCTTTGTCGATGTAGCCGGCTTTGTGCGAAGTGATGGTCGAAACGGTCTTGTTGTCCAACGAACGGACGCCGTTGTTGGCGCGCTCCTCTTTGAGGGCCTTGAGACAGAGGTTCCAGATGTGCTTCGTGCGGTCGGTGGGACCCTGCAGGAAGGAGGCGTCGCCCACGTAGGGGGTGATGTTCGTCTGAACGAAACTCGTCACGTTGATCTCCTTGCTCCAAAGTCCGTCGATAAAGGTTTTGTTCAATTCCATAAATTATTATTCGTCAAAATGAGATTAAAATTGTTTTCTTTGGGATGCGCAAAGGTATGTTATTTTTTTCACAATACCGAACGCTGCGACGCATTTTCTTAAAAAATCTTAAAAAATACCTGCGATTTGTCGGACCATATCGCCCCGGAGCGTTTTTTCTGCAGGATGGAGTCCTTCGGCCTACGGTTTGGCCCCTGCTTTGCAGCGACGAATGCGGACCGGGATCGGGCGGCATCGGCAGCGTCGGGCCCGGCGGACCGGTGCCGCCGCAGATTCCGGCGGGCCGATATGTGCGACCGATGCGGCGGAATACGGCCCGGAGGTCTCGAACGCGCATCTTGCCTTCGGGTCCCACCGCAGTTTTGCCGGGACGGGTGTATGCTGTTTTACCGGGGCGGGTGTATGTTGCGGACCTTTGCTGGTTTGCCGGGACGGATGCACGCTGTTTTGCCCGACCGGACCTTCGCTGTTTTGCGGGGTGGATGCACGCCGTTTTGCCGGGGCGAACGCTCACTGTTTTGTCGGACCGGGCGCATTGACCGGAATATTTCGTACCTTTGTCCCGGAAGCCGTCCCGTGTTTCTGGCGCCGCACCCGCTAAGATGCACCCCGCTGAGTGCCCACAGAGATGCGTGCCCGGCATGATGCCGCTTCGGCCCTGCCTGAACGCTCTGCGGCCGCGGACCCGAAGCGGCAGGAAACGGCGACCGTAATTCCGCAAAACCGATTCGCTCATGGAAGAACTGACTCTTACGACCCCCGCACTGCTCTTTTCGGCCGTCTCGCTGATTCTGCTGGCCTACACCAACCGTTTTCTGTCGTACGCCCAGCTGGTGCGCACGCTCAAGGAGCAGCACCTCCAGCACCCCTCGAAAGTCACCCGCGCGCAGATCGACAACCTGCGCCGCCGCCTACACCTCACGCGCACGATGCAGATTCTGGGCGTTTCGAGCCTTTTTCTCTGCGTGGTGACGATGTTCCTGCTGTATGTCGGATTTTTCGTCCTTTCGGCCTATGTCTTCGGCGCGGCGTTGCTGCTGCTGATCGGTTCGCTGGGCGTGTCGATCTGGGAAATCCAGATTTCGGTCCGCGCCCTCGAAATCCACCTGCACGACATGGAGAAATAGCCGTAATAACGAAGATGCCGCGACCTCGCGTCGCTGCATCTCCCACTAACCTACTTATGTAACCTAAAACCAACTTGGAAAACCTCGTCCGGTTTTCACACTGCAAATATACGGGGCCGTCGTTACTTTGAAATGACGGCCCCGTTACATTTCCGTTTCACGGGCCGGAGGACATTCCGCCGCAAACCTCCGGGCCGTGCAAACCTCCGGGCCGTGCAAACCTCCGGGCCGTGCAAATCTCCGGGCAAACCTCCGGCCTGCCGTGAACCTCCGGGCCGTCGCGTCCGCGGGCGCGGGAACGGCAGCGCGGCCCGTTTTCGCCCGCTCTTCGGACCATGCCTTTTTGGATTAAAAAGGCGCCTTTTCGTCGTTTTCGAGTTTTTTTATTAATTTAGCAGAGCGAAAACGGAGTGCGCCGACTCTCCGGCCCGGCCCGTTTTCCGATCTCCAGCGATGTTCAGACGTTTGTTCATATTGGCCGCCGTCGTGTCTCTCGGACTTCCTGCCGTCCGCGCGCAGGAGGGCGCGGCTTCGCATGCCGCGGTGATTCAGGCCGATACGCTTCCTGCGCTGCTGGAGCGGCTGGAACGGGACCCTGAGGATATAGACCTGCTGGTCGAAATCTGCTCCCAATACACCATGCGGAGCGAATTCGCCGCCATTCATCCCTACGTCTCGCGTCTCCGCAGGGCCGGCGCCGCGCACGACGACGAGCGGGCGCTGATGTACGCCGACCTCTTCTCCGGGCAGTCCTACCTGCTCGCCGAGGGCAGCGACTCGACCCGCATATACCTCGACCGGGCTTTGATCCGCGGGCGGCAGTGCGAAGACCCGGTGGCGCTGTGCCGGATTTACAATGCGCTGGGAATCTATGCCGTCAGCATCGAAACGAACTATTTCGGAGGCATCGAATATTTCCTCGAAGCGATGGAGTACGCCCGCAGCGCCTCGCTGAACCGCTTCTATCTGGTGGCGCAGTGCAATCTGGCCAATACGTATTACATGCGCAACGACCCTGCGGGCCTGAAATACGCCGAGGAGGTCTGCCGGCTGGGCACCGAGTGGGGTTACGACTACCTCGCTTTCGGCGGCGCGGTCATCAGCGCCTACATGCACTACATGCTCGGCGATCAGGACCGGGCTTTGGAATACATCCTCCGGACGCTTCCCGACACCGATAAATTCGGCTACCACACCGAGCTTTACAGCCTTTACGCCAATATCCTCCATGCGCAGGGCGACGATGCGGGCGCCGAACGCTATTACCTGATGGCGCTCGACCACATCGACGAGAAGGTCGTGACCGCTGCCGTGATGACCTACCTCAGTTACGGAACCTACCTGAACGACCGGGGCGAGTACGCCCGCGCGATTCCGGTGCTCCGGCAGGGCATCGAACTCTCGGAGCGGAGCAACAACGCCGTGCACCGCTATAAGCTTTACCTGCGTATCTCCGAGGCCGAGACCGCGCTGGGCCGCTACCGCGAGGCGCTGGACTATTTCAAGAGCTACCATAGTCAGGCGGACAGCATCTTCAACGTCGAGCGGGAGCGTTCGATCAACGAACTGCGGGTCAGGTACGACGCCGAACGGCAGGAGAACATGCTGCGCAAGAGCGAAATCGACCTCATCCGCCAGCAGCGCCGATTCCAGCTGCTGCTGTTGCTGCTGCTCTTCGCCGTCGGCATCTCGACGGTGGTCTATATCCTCTACCGGCGCAAGGACAAGATGTACAAGCAGATCGTCCGGCAGCAGTACGAATTCCTGAAAAAGGAGAAAAAGGCCGCGCAGCCGGCCATGCCCCCCCCCGGCCCTACCTCCCCGCAGACCGAAAAGCCGTCGCCCGACCGTGACGACCACGCCGTGCGCGACGCCGAACTCTTCGCCCGGATCGAGTACCTGATGCAGACCGAAGGCGTCTACCGCCAGAACGACCTGACCATCGAACGGCTCGCCGAGCGGCTCGACAGCAACCGCACCTATATCTCCCGTGCGATCAACCAGCAGGCCGGAAAGACCTTCAGCAGCTACGTCAACAGCTACCGCATCGACGAGGCCGTGCGGCGGCTTTCCGACGTCGATGACGATACGCCGCTCAAGGCGCTTGCCCAGACGCTCGGCTACAACCATCTGCAAACCTTCTACACTTCGTTCCAGAGCGCGATCGGCATGCCGCCGTCTAAGTACCGCGAGAAACTGCTCAAACTCCACCGCGAGCACCAGCTCTGAACGCAACCCCGTTTTTCGGGGTTTGTTTTTTTTCGGAATTTGTCAATTTTTACGAATTCCGAAAAAGAGCGTTTCATAAATCGTCCGGCTTCTTTTACTTTTGTCAATAGGTTAGTGAGGGGCGCCTGCCCGGTGCGGCGGTGCGTATCCTTTGGTTGTTTTGCTTGGCGGATGCCTGTTTTGCGCAGGCGGTGCCGTCCCCGAATCCGTAAGTATTCTTTTAAACGCTGTTCATATGAAAAAAACGTTACTATTCAGCAGTCGATCCTTGTTGACTGCGGCTTTGTTCTTCTGCGCCGCTTCGGTCGTCTCCTGCCAGAAGGAGGAGACCGCCGGCGCCGCGCCTTCGTGCGCCGCGCCTTCGTGCGCCGCGATCCGTCTGACCGCCGAGCCGGCGGAGTTCGTCCGGACCAAGAGCGAAACGGACGTCGCCTATGCCTCCCGCTTCGTGGAGGGGGACGCCATCGGCCTCTTCGCCGTGATCCGCTCCGATGCCGAAACGCAGGCCTATCGGGCCGCTTCGGGCAACTACATCCAGAATGCCAAATTCGTCCGTCAGGCCGACGGTTCGTGGCGTGAGGAAGGCTCCAAATCCTATTACATGGAGCAGGGGCAGGTCATGGACCTCTATGCCTACTATCCCTATGCCGAAAATGCCGATCCGACGGCGCTCGTCTACGACGCTTCGGTTGCCGAAGCCGACTTCATGACGGCCCGCACGCCGGGATTCAGCGAGCGCGACGGCGAGATCAGACTCGTGTTCCGCCATAAGCTGGCGCTGGCCGAAGCCTTCGTCGCGGACGCCGACAAGCTGGCCGATTACGCCGTGACGGTGCAGGACGTGCGCACGAAAGCCGTTTTCTCGCTGGCGGCCGCGGCCCAAGATGCCGAAATGCAGTCCGTGGACGCCAAGACGGCTTCGGTGGCGATGACGCGCTGCGGCAACGCCTTCCGCGCTTACCTGCCGGCGCAGGAGATCGCCGAAGGCAAGGCCCTGCTGAAGGTCGAGGGCAACGGCTTCGCTGCGTTCGACTATACGCATCCGGGCAAAACCTCGCTGGCCGCCAATCAGGTCCGCAAATTGCTGGTTACGCCCGCTTTCGCCAATCCCGAACTGCTCCCCAACTGTTACGTCGTATCGCCGGGCGAGACGCTCTATATCCCCGTTTCGAAAGCCTTCGGCGTGTGGGGTAAGAACGACGTGCTGGCGGGCGAAGGCGCCGGCATGCTGGGAGCCATGGGCGCCCGCGTAGTCTGGGAGGACGTGCGCTATCTGCTCAACGGCGACGGCAACTGCTACTGGAGCTGGCATATCTGGGCCACAGAGTACGATCCTTCGCAGGTTGCGGGGCAGCAGACCGTCGGCGGCAACGTCTTCATGGACCGCAATCTGGGCGCCACTTCGCTCGTGAAGGGGCCGCAGAGCGCCGGATGCTTCTACCAGTGGGGCCGCAAGGATCCGTTCCAAGGTCCCTATACATGGATGATGTTCCTTAACGGCAATGCCGGCTGGTCGAACGACGGTATCGGCAAGTTTATGACGCTGAGGGGTTTCGCTTCGTCGAATGTGCCCTCCGAGAATCTCGTGGCTTCGGTCCGGCAGCCTTACCGCTATATTGTGGGTGTTTCGGACTGGCTGTCGCCGGCGGTTGGCGGCGAAGACTACCGCTGGAGCAACGCCGACGGTACGAAGGGCGTCTTCGACCCGTGCCCCGACGGGTGGCGCGTACCGTTTCGGGCGCGGGAGCCGCTTCCGCATGGGCCGATCTGAACGGCGTGTGGGATGCGGAGCGTACCGGATGCGTTTTTGCCGAAGGCAACGGGTACTATCCTGCGGCCGGCTATATCAATATCATGTCGGCGTCGGGTTCCGGCGGCGGCGCGGAAGCGGGTACTTCGGGCTACTGCTGGAGCGCATCGTCTGCCGGCAAGAACGGCTATGCGCTGACTTACAGCGTCTCCGCCATCAAAACCGAGGCCGAACCGAGCAAGACATGGGCCTGCCCCGTACGCTGCGTGAAGGATGTCAAATAGCATGCGGATATAGGAAGAAGACCGCCGCCCTTTCGTGGAGCGGCGGTCTTTGTTTTGGCGGCCGTACTGTGTTTTCTGTCCGTTGTTTTTCGTGTGGTGTTTTCTGTGCGGTGTTTTCCGGCCGCTGTCTTCCGGTCGTCCGGTCCGGAATTCTCCGCAGGCCTGTCTTCTGCCGCGCCTATTTTCTGCTTTCGAGGAAGTAGTGCTGCGACTTGAGCAGGTTGCGGGCCTGCAGGATCATCGTCTTGGTTTCGTTGAGGATCGTCAGATAGAGTACGCTGGCCCGCGTGCTGGCTGCCGGGTCGCCGTTGATGCGGCGCAGCTGGTTCTTGATCGCCTCGACGATGGTGTCGAAGAGCTTGTCGCGCATTTCGAGCACCATGTCCAGATCCGAAAAGTCCTTCGTGCGGAGCATGTCGTTGATTTTGTCGAAAATCGCCTCCACCTGATCGTTTACGCGCATCAGATCCACGATCTGCTCCTTCGACAGCCCTTCGTGGTTGTTGTCGATGTGTCCGAACGCAGGACGGGTGATGTGGATCAGCGCCTTGGTCACCTCCGAGAGGTAATCCGTCACCTGCACGTAGAAGTGCCCGGTGTCGATGTCGCACTGCTGCAGGCGGCGCAGCGTCGGCATGATGCCGTATTTGCGGTCGCGGGCCTCTTCGAAGAGCCTGTTCGACGACTGCACCATCTCCTTGAGCACCTTGCGGTTCTCCTTGAAAACGGCGACCAGCGTCCGGTTGTAAATGCGCGTCACCTGCTCCATCGTCGTGCATACTTCGCCGATGCAGACGCAGAGCACTTCGTCCGGAGTCTCGGCCTTGATTACCGGCAGTTCCTCCGCGGCAGCTTTCTCCTCCGGCTTGGTGCGGTGGCTGCGGATGAGCAGCCATGCGCAGAGAGCGACGAGCGTCGTGACGGCGATCCAGCCGCCCCAGAGCAGCAGCAGCGTCACGCAGAGGGCGATCAGGAATCCGCCGAGCGCGGTGATGAACCACCCCGAAATGACGGCCATGACGCCCGTGATGCGGTATACGGCGCTTTCGCGGCCCCACGTCCGGTCTGCGAGCGATGAACCCATAGCCACCATGAAGACCACGTAGGTGGTCGAGAGCGGCAGTTTGTAGGAGGTGCCTATGGCGATCAGGATCGAGGCGGCCGTGAGGTTTACGACGGCGCGGATCATGTCGTAGGGCGCCGACGAACGCTCCTCGGCAGGCAGCGGTTCGAAGCGTCGGTCGATGACTTTCTGCATGCGGTCGGGAATCAGCCCTGTCCATATGGTGTTGAGCGCGAGCGAGGCGCGTACCAGACTGCGCGATACGAAGGTCGAGCCGAACCGCTCGTCGCCCTCGTGCTGCGAGGCGAGTGAAAGCTCGGTTTCGGTGACGTGGCGCGATTTCTTCGAGAAGAAGAGCGTCAGGACCATCACCGCGCCCGACAGCAACAGCAGCAGGAAGTTGGCGCGCGCCGGATTGGCCAGTTCGCCCATCATGATCGACTCGCTGCCCGTTTCGCGGGCGATCTGCCATGCGTCGTAGCTGGCCAGCGGCACGCCGATGAAGTTCACCAGATCGTTGCCTGCGAAGGCCAGCGCCAGCGCGAAGGTGCCTGTGAGGATGGTGATGCGCATGATGTTGAGCCGCATGCGCTGGAAAATCCAGAGCACCACCGACGCCCCGGCCCAGAAGACGAACAGCGTTACGAGCACGTGCTCGCCGACGTATTCTCCGACCGAAGTCGGAATCAGCCCCGAACTTTTCAGCCCCTTGAACAGCGCGAAGTAGAGGATTCCCGCCAGCGAAATGCCGCACCATACGGCGCCCCAGCGGCGGAACACCTTCGCGTAGCGGAACGAGAAGATGAGCCGCGAAACGTACATGAAGAGCGACCCTGCGGCGAACGCCAGCGCCACCGAGAGCAGGATGGCCGCGATGATGGCCATCGCCTTTCCGGTGTTGATGTACTGCGAGAGGTCCGAAACCGAAGCGGCCGGATCGCCCCAGATGTGGTAGAGTGCCGCGGCGACTCCCGCGCCCAGCAGTCCGAATACCATCGATACGGTGGTCGAGGTGGGCAGTCCGAGGGTGTTGTAAATGTCCAGCAGCAGGATGTTGCCCAGCATCATGCCCAGAAAGAGCATCATGATCTCCGGGAAGGAGAATTGTCCGGGATAGAAGACGCCGCTGCGCGCCACCTCCATCATGCCGCTCGACGTGAGCGTGCCGACGAGGATGCCGGCGGCGGCGATCCAGAGGATGACGCGGCGCGGTGCGGCTTTCGATCCGAGGGCCGAGTTGAGAAAGTTGACCGCGTCGTTGGCCACGCCCACGACGATGCCCATCACGGCCAGCAGGCCCATGACGATGACGATGCTTGTGAATAGAGGACTCATATGGTCGTTTGTCGTTTGTTTTCGGCGGCTCCGTTTTGGCGCTCCGCCGTATGTTTTCGTCCGGTCCTGCATCCGTTTTCCGGAGGAGGCTTTCACCCGCCGTCTTGGGCGGAGATCGCCGCCCTGCGGTGCGGGCCGGTCTTTCCGGTGCAAAGGAACGAAACGGATGTTACAAACGTGTTACGGACGGGTTGCGGCTCTATGAATGTTTGCGCAGGGTGAAGGTGAATTCCAGTCCGCCGCGCTCCGAGTTGCGGACCGAGATCGTGCCGCCGTGCATCATCACGGCGTTTTTGACGATCGCAAGCCCCAGCCCCGTGCCGCCCAGCTTGCGCGAACGCCCCTTGTCGATGCGGTAGAAGCGTTCGAAAATGTGGGGCAGGTGTTCTTCCTCCACGCCGATGCCGTTGTCGGCGAACTGCAGCGTGTACTGCTCCGGCGAGTTGTCCAGCAGGCGGATGAAAATGTCGCGTCCGCCCGAATAGGCCGCGGCGTTGTCCGCGAGGTTGCGGAACACCGAACCCAGCAGCGAGGGGCTGCCCTCCATTTCGAGCGGATAGGGGAAGTCGCAGTTCACGCGCAGCCGCTGCCCTTCGGGCCGGAGCTGCATGTCGGCGCGGATTTCGTCCACGATGTCGTTCAGCACGACACGCTCCTTGCGGATCAGCTGGCTCGCCTCGTCCATGCGCGTGACGGTCGAGATGTCGGCGAGCAGGCTGCGCAGCCGCGCCACCTGCGCGCAGCTCTTTTCGAGGAACGCCGTGCGCTTCTCCGCTCCGAGCCCCGGATTGTCCAGCAGAGTTTCCAGATACCCCTGAATCGCTGCCACGGGCGTTTTCAGTTCGTGGTTGATGTTGTTCGTGAGTTGTTTCTTGATGCGGATTTTCTCCTGCTGTTCGTGCAGCGCCAGCGCATGTTCGCGGTCGCGGTCGGCCGTGGTGCGCTGCAGGCGGGCGTACAGCCGGATGATATGGCTCGATATGTCGCCCAGCTCGTCGTGCGGAAAGACCGCCTGCTCGTCGATCCGCTCGCCCCGCTCGGCGCGCTGGGCGAAATCTCTCAGCCGCGTGATGTTGTGTCCCAGCCGGCGGGTCGCGAAGTAGGCCGCCACGCTCATCAGCAGCGTGACGCCCAGCATGAACCACAGAAATTCGCGGTCTGCGGCCAGCACTTCGCGGAGCGTTATCGAATAGGGCACGGCCGAGCGGACGACGACCCCGCCGTCGGACATGGCCGAATAGAAATAGTAGAGGTCGGTGCTCTCCGAATGGCGGCGGATCGTGAATCCCGTGCCGCGGGCGAGGGCTTCGGCGACTTCGGGGCGGTCGAGGTGGTTGGTTTCCGGAAGGCTGCCGGCCGAATTGTCGAAGGTGACGCGCCCGGCGGCGTCGATCACCGTCACGCGCAGGTCGCCGAACGGTTCGTCGCGTGCGGCGATGAACTCCTCAGGCGTCGCGCCGTCGGCGAGGGCGTCGAGCATCCGCAGGTTGAAGAGCTGCAGGCGGGTGTCGAGCCGTTCGGCCTTGAACTGCTTTTCGCGGCCGTACTGAAAGACGATGAAGCAGGCGACCAGCGCCCACGAAAACGCGAGCAGCAGCAGGAAGAGCCGCCGGTGGTAGGAGAGGCTACTCCTCAAACCCGTACCCATAGCCCAGACGTGTTACGATGTGATCTCCGTAGACGCCGATTTTGCGTCGCAGCCGCGTGATATTGACGTCGATGGTGCGGTCCAGCACGATTACCTCGTCGCTCCAGACCTGATGCAGTATCTCCTCGCGCGAAAAGATTCTGCCGCGGTTCGAAAGCAGCAGGGCGAGTATCTCGAACTCTTTTTTTGTCAGGGCCAGCGGCGTTCCGTCCACGGTGCAGATTTTGCGGACGAGGTCCATGTGCAGCCCTTCGAACGCGATCGCCCTGCTCTGGCCCTCCTGCGGTGCGGTGCGGCGCAGCACGGAGCGCACGCGGGCCAGCACTTCGCGCACGGAGAAAGGCTTGGCGATATAGTCGTCGGCTCCGATGTTGAGCCCCGCGACCGTGTCGTCCTCGGTGTCTTTGGCCGTGCAGAAGATGATCGGCACGGCGGCCGTTTCGGGCTGCGCCCGGAGCTGCCGGGCCATCTTGAATCCGCTCATCTCGCCCATCATGACGTCGAGCAGAATCAGCGAATAACGTTCGGGGTGCATGCCGAGGGCCTGTTCGGCGCTGTACGCCGTATCGACTTCGTAACCCTCGACTTCGAGATTGAACTGAAGAATCTCGCAGAGGGATTCCTCGTCGTCCACCACAAGGATTTTGTGCTTTGTCATAACTGTTACGGATTGGTATCCGCATCAAAAGTACGTAACAATCCCTTTATTGCGTGGTCCCCGCCGAATATTTAACCGAAATGTAACAGCCCGTCATTCGCCCAGCACCTGCATCTGCTGGCGGATCGACTCCTCGTGGATGGCCTGCAGCACCGAGCGCATGAATTCGCGGTCCATGCCCAGCTGTACGGCCTGCTCCGCGCGTCGCGCCAGCAGGTCTTCGTAACGTTTGGCCTGCAGGATCGGCATGTTGTGCTCTTTCTTGTACTGTCCGATGTCGCGCGATACCCGCATGCGGCGCACGAGCAGTTCGAGCAGTTCGTCGTCGAGCTTGTCGATCTGCGAACGCAGTTCCGAAAGGCTCTCCGTCGTGGTGTTGGCTTCGCGGATCACCAGACTGCGGCAGATGTAGGCCAGACCCTGCGGCGTCACCTGCTGGGCCTTGTCGCTCCACGCGCAGTCGGGCGAACAGTGCGCTTCGACGATCAGCCCGTCGAATCCGAGGTCCATGGCCTGCTGCGAAAGCGGCGCGATCAGTTCGCGGCGGCCTCCGATGTGGCTGGGGTCGCAGAAGATCTGCAGGCCCGGCAGGCGGCGGTGCAGCTCGATGGGGATCGACCACATCGGATGGTTGCGGTAGAGACTCTTGTCGATCGACGTGAAGCCGCGGTGAATGACCCCCAGACGGCGGATGCCGGCGTTGTAGATGCGCTCCACGCCGCCGATCCACAGTTCGAGGTCCGGACTCACGGGGTTTTTGACCAGCACCGGAATGTCGTGGCCGCGCAGCGCGTCGGCGATTTCCTGCATGGCGAAGGGATTGGCCGTGGTGCGGGCGCCGATCCAGATCATGTCGATGCCCCCTTCCAGCGCCGCCATGACATGCTTGCGCGTGGCGACCTCGGTGGCGGTGTACATCCCTGTTTCGCGTTTTACGCGCTGGAGCCATGCCACGCCTTCGGCACCCACGCCCTCGAACCCTCCGGGTTTGGTGCGGGGCTTCCAAAGTCCGGCGCGGAAAATCCGCACGCCTTCGGCGGCCAGTTCGCGGGCGGTTTCGATCACCTGCTCTTCGGTTTCGGCGCTGCACGGTCCCGCGATGACCAGCGGGCGCCGGGGATCGAGTCCCGGAAAATTGATGGGTTGCAAATCTTTCATATCAGTTCTGTTTGAATTATTGTCGTTTGTCTTGTCTCTGTCTTTTCGCGTCATTCGCAGCCTGCCGCCTCGTTTGCGTCTCTGTCCCCGCCCGCCGCGAAAATCGGGTCCTATGTCCTTCCGCTCAGATTTCGGGATTGGGATATTCGGCATATTCGCCCAGAATCCGGAAATCGCTGGTCAGCGGCCGGGCTGCATCGACCGCCTGCCGGTACCGCACCGGGTCGTCGAAGGTCACGTCCACGTAAAAGCGGTATTCCCATTCACGGCCGATAATGGGCAGCGACTGTATTTTCGTGAGGTTGATTCCGTAGAAGGATAACAGCGTCAGCACTTTCGAGAGGCTCCCCTGCGCGTGGGGCAGCGTGAATACCAAAGACGCTTTGTCGGTGCGGGCCGGATCGGTGAATTCCGCCGCGCGGCTGCGGTCGGCCAGTACCAGAAAACGGGTGAAGTTGTGCTTGTTGGTCTCGATGCCGCGTTCGAGGATTTCGAGTCCGTAGAGTTCCGCGGCTTCGGCGCCGCAGATGGCCGCCGTGCCGGCGAGCCGCTGGCCGGCGATTTCGCGGGCGCTTCCCGCCGTGTCGTCGCGCTCGACGACTTTCATCGCGGGCCGGGCCTTGAGGTATTCGCCGCACTGCATCAGGGCGATCGGGTGCGAATGCACCTCGCGGATGTCTGTGACCCGCTGTCCCGGAAGCGCCGCCAGCACGTGCGAGATGCGGAGCTTGTATTCGCCGATGACCGCCAGCGTGCTGCGGCGCAGCAGTTCGTGGTTGGGCAGCAGGCTTCCGGCAATGGTGTTCTCGATGGCCGCCACTCCCAGCAGCTCCGCGTCGGCCGCCATGCAGGCGAACTGCTCGTCGAAACTCACGCAGGGCAGCACCTCGACCTCTTCGCCGGGGAAACTTCCGTGCGCCGCGGTCTCGTGGAAACAACCCGCTATCCCCTGTATCGTTATCCGTTTCATCTTCTGAATCGCATTAAAAAATCCCGCTCTTCTACAGAACGGGATCCTTCGTGTTTTCACTCTATTGTTTTATACAGTTAATTGCATGCCATCCCGCTTCTTCCCTTGCTATAAAAGAAAAAGTAAAAGAAATAATATGCAAAACCGTAAAGTCTCATTGTCTCCTTGGTGGATTAACCTTTGGCAAATGTAGTGAAATATTCCCGAAATCCAAATTTTCAGCCCTGTTTTTTGCCTGCCGCGGCCAGTTTGCGTGCTTTGAAACGCTTCTTGAACTGCTGGCGTCGTCCGAACAGAAGCCTGAAAAACGTGCCCCGCAGCAGCGTGTCGTCCATATCCCACTGCCTCGTTTCGGCGTAGCGGTCGAGGATGTATAGAAACGCCACGGCCGGGCAGCTCAGCCGCCGCAGGTTGATCATGCATTCGTCGGGGCGGAGCGGCCGCCGGAGGAATTTCATGCGGTTTATGTCGATCAGCTGGAAATCGTAGCGTCCCGTCGCCTCGTCGTGCCGCCAGAGGATGTTGGTCTGGTTGAAATCCTCGTGGCAGATCCCTTTTTCGTGGAGCCGGACGGTGAAACGGGCGAATGCTTCGAGCACGGGCAGCGAATCGGAGGTCGGGAACCGTTCCGTAGCCGCCGTGAGCGGTGTGTAGTCCGACCTGCGGGATACGAAATAGGTCTCCGTTATCAGCCCGTTGCGGCGGTATTCGCTCCATGCGACGGGTTCGGGCGTGTCGATTTCCAGCTCGCGCAGGCGCAGGGCGTGTTCGTAGGCGCGGCGGGCCTTGCTCTTGCGGAAAAACGAGTACATGACGGCATTGAACGCGCTGGGCCGTTTGTAACGCTTGACCACGAGCCGTTCGCCTCCGATGTCGAAGGCGCGTATCTGATTGCGGCCGTCGTGAAGCACTTCGCCCGACGCCGGGAAAAGCTCCGGAAGCTGCCGGACGAACTGCCGCAGGTATTCCATGCCGGGATTGACCGTAATTTTCATGTCCGTATTCATTTACACGGCAAAGTTTACGGCAAACGATCGGCTTGGATAGTCCATTTTGGGCGCAGTATTGGCTGATTGGGCGGCAATCGGGCTTCGGATTGTTTGTTTTGTCGCTTTTCGTCTGCCTGAAGCGGCCGCCCCTTCCGGAGACTTCCGCATGGGACGCGGCGTCTCGGCGGCCGGCGGACCCCAGCGTGCGTCTCCGCATTTGGCATCTCGGCAGCCTGCCCACCCCAGCGTGCATCTCCGCATTTGGCGTCTTGGCAGCCAACGCCCCTCCCCGGCCTGCATCTTTCGCATTGGGCATCTCCGCAGCCGGCGGACCGCTGCCGTCCGCTCCGCCTGTTCCCTGTCAGGCCTTTCCGCCGAAATGAAAAAAGGATTACGTGACACGTAATCCTTGCTTTGCGAGCTGTTGACGAGGATTGAACTCGTGACCTCTTCCTTACCAAGGAAGTGCTCTACCACTGAGCTACAACAGCAACATTTCTCATTCGAGTGGTGCAAAAGTACATAAGAAAAATGAAAAGACCAAAAATTTGTGCGGTTTTCACAATTATTTTCTATCTTTACTTTTGAATTATAACTCTAAACCCATGAAACGTATACTGATAATAGGCGCCGGAGGCCAGATAGGTTCCGAGCTGACGGTTTACCTGCGCAAAATCTACGGCGACCGCAACGTCGTCGCCACCGACATGCGCGAATGCAAGGCTCTCGGCGAAGCGGGGCCTTTCGAAGTGCTCAACGCCCTCGACGCTACGGCCATGGCCTCGGTGGTCGCCCGTTACCATATCGACTCGATCTTCAACCTCGTGGCGCTGCTCTCGGCCGTTGGCGAGCGCAATCCCCAGATGGCGTGGAACGTCAACATGGGTGCGCTGAACAACTCGCTCGAAGTGGCCCGCCAGCACCACTGCGCGCTCTTCACGCCCAGCTCGATCGGCGCCTTCGGCCCCACCTCGCCCAAGGACCGGACCCCGCAGGATACCATCATGCAGCCCACGACGATCTACGGCATCTGCAAGGTCACGGGCGAAATGCTGGGCAACTACTACCACCACAAATACGGCGTCGATACCCGCTCGGTGCGTTTTCCGGGCATTATTTCGAACGTCACGCTGCCCGGCGGCGGCACGACCGACTATGCGGTCGAGATCTACTACGAGGCCATCCGCTCCGGGCGGTTCACCTGCCCCGTGCCGCCGGACGTCTATATGGACATGATCTACATGCCCGACGCGCTGCGCGCCTGCGTCGAACTGATGGAGGCCGATCCCGCGAAACTCGTTCACCGCAACAGCTTCAACATCGCCTCGATGAGCTTCACGCCGGAGATCATCTGCGCCGAGATCAGGAAGCGTCTGCCCGATTTCACGATGGATTACGACGTCGATCCCGTCAAGAAGGAGATCGCCGAGAGCTGGCCCAATTCGCTGGACGACACCTGCGCCCGCGAGGAGTGGGGCTGGCGGCCCGAGTGGGACCTCTCGCGCATGACCGACGACATGCTGGCGCACATCCGCGCGAAGCTGGGCGCGGAATAAGTGAAAAGAGGCGGCGATTTCGGCCGCTTCGGCAACTGAACAGCCTATGAAACGAATTGTCCGGATCGTCGTTGTCTCTGTGCTGTTGCTTGCGGCAATTGTCGCGGGCGGCAGTCTCTACATGCTCTCCTATTCGCTCCGGCCCGATGCGACGATGCGGGCCAAGAACGCTTCGTCGTATGAATATATGTACGGCGAATATCCTTTCCTGCGGCCGTGGGTCGACAGTCTGGAGCGCACCGGGGCCTTGCGCGACACGGTGATTCTCGGATCGGAAGGCGAACGGCTGCACGCGATCTATGCGGCGGCTCCCCGTCCGACGGACCGGACGGCGGTGATCGTCCACGGCTATACGGACAACGCCGTGCGGATGCTGATGATCGGCTATCTCTACAACCGCGACCCGGGCTGCAACATCCTGCTGCCGGACCTTTATTACCACGGGCAGAGCGAAGGTCGTGCCATCCGGATGGGGTGGAAGGACCGCTTCGACGTGCTGCGGTGGATGGACATTGCCAACGACATCTTCGGCGGCGACACCCGGATGGTGGTCCACGGGATTTCGATGGGCGCGGCGACGACCATGATGGTCTCGGGCGAGGAGCAGCAGCCCTATGTGAAATGTTTCGTCGAGGATTGCGGCTATACGAGCGTCCGGGACCAGTTTTCGAAAGAGCTTAAAGAGCAGTTCGGGCTTCCGGCCTTTCCGCTGCTCGACGCGGCGAGCTGGCTGTGCGGCCTGAAATACGGCTGGACTTTCGGCGAGGCTTCGTCGCTGGAGCAGGTGAAGAAGAGCCGGCTGCCGATGCTGTTCATCCACGGCGACGCC
>ERZ834382.439-NODE-439-length-52292-cov-14.646036_pt1 | contig 52292 bp, 47 predicted proteins | sample MGYA00519692_ERZ834382 | MGnify/ENA primary metagenome ERZ834382 (study PRJEB31850, sample SAMEA3708751) | human gut metagenome | biome: human gut; feature: human-associated habitat; material: faeces | place: China | collected 2014 ...
TCTTTGTAATGTGTTAAGTTAATAAATTGATTAAGGTCGATTTTTGACTGTTTCGGATCGGAAAGTATGGGGGTACTTTCCGATCTTTTTTGTGGGGGTAATTAGTAGACTGTTTCTTCTATTTCATAATGCTTTTCTGTTTAAGGGGTTAGTACTAAATTTTAAGGTTTTATCTTTGATATCAAATTATTTCTCGTAAATAAAAATCGAGTCTTTTTCTTCATTGATACTGAACTCAAAAGGATGATCTTTTGAAATGGTTCGAAGAATATGCTCTATGCCGTCCTGCTCGCGGAATTTTCCGGTGCAACTATCATAATTCAGCAGTTTGGGGTCGGAAACGGTTATTTTTACATTATAGTATTTTTCAAGTTTGGTAAGAATGCAGCTGAACGGTACATCATCAAAGCAATATAATCCTTCTTTCCACCGTAAGTATTCGTAAGAAGGAAGTATAACCTTTTTGCATTTCCCGTCATAGTTTCCAAAGAATTCATCTTTTTGCAAACGGGTGATGACTTTGTTGTTATTGGCGGGATAAATGTCTACAATACCTTCTACGAGGGTAGTTTCGAATTCTTTACTGTCTTTATAGGCACAAACATTGAAGCAGGTACCTACTACCTTTACTTTATTCATTTCGGTGTGTACATAGAAAGGGATATCTTTATTCTTTGCCACTTCAAAGTAGGCTTCACCATCCAGTTCCACGTTTCTTTCGCCACGTCCGAAGTTGGAAGCATAAGTTAATGTAGATTGTGCATTCAACCATACGCGTGTGCCGTCAGCAAGGGTGATTTGTGCACGCTGTCCGGCAGGGACAGTAATGGTTTGCGGTTGGGCGAGTTTATTATAGAGGTAATCGTTTGTCATGAAGTAGGCGCATACACCTATGATGATAACGGCAGCTATGCGCATTCCCCATTTGAGTATCGGAGCCAGACGGAATGTCTTTTTCTTACTGCTCTGTCTGTCAGAGAATAGGGCCACATCAAATATCATACGCTCTTTCAGGAAAGCTTCTCGGTTTTCCTCCGAGGCTTCCACCCAATCAAGGATGCGCTTTTCTTCTTCAATGGTGGCAGTTCCTCTAAAATACTTATATAATAGTTCTTGATTCATGACGTACTTAAATGGTTAATTAAATAAGGGAGGTTTTTCCTGCCCTTCTATAATTAATACAGATAAGTTCGTCACTACCCTAACGGGAAATGAAACTTTTTTTGTTTTATGAAATAATAAAGCTATTTACTGCATCAATCTACTGCGTTGGGAATGATGGATACAATGTAGCATTCGTCCGAAGCTTCGGCTTTAAATAGATTGTAAGCAATGCCTATGGCTTCCTCCGGGGAGTTTGCTTCAATATTCTTGTTGACATTCAGGGTTTCAAAAATTTGTTCTCCCTCGATAAGCACGTAGTATATTATTACAATATATCTCATAACTACCATGTTTAATAGCCAGCAATATTACTGATGCTGCAAACATATGCCTTTTATTTATATTATCAAAGAAAAGCAGAAGAGTTTTATCAGAGAAGAATAGAAGTCAGATAATCTTTTAGTTCCACACGAAGAATACGTAAAGCTTTAGTGATATGAAACTCCACTGTTTTGAGGGAAACATTCAGTTGCTCTGCTATTTTTTTATTCGGTAGGTTGCTATAACGGCTGAGCATGAATATTTCGCGGCTTTGAGGTGGCATCTTTTCCAGAGCTTTATTCACGATGTGCTGTATTTCTGTGCTGAATATTTTGTCGGGTTCGCAATCCTTTAAAGTAGCAATGCGCAGATCCAGTTCGCGCTGACGGTGCGAATTCAGATCTTCCTCAATACGTAGACGTGTTTGTTCACGTTCCAGGTAGTTGAGAGCTTTATTCTTGATAATGGTAAGGAGCAGGGAATGCAAACCTTTATCTTCTTCCCAACGGTCGCGACATTCCCACAGAGAGATCATGGATTCCATTAAAATATCCTCTGCTTCTGCCCAACTTCTGGTATAGGAGTAGGCAAAGGCAAGGAATTTTCCCTGGTTCTCCCGAAAGAAACGAGAAAATAAATCCATAGTATGTAGGCTTCCGGCTAAAGGCATTTTTATATATTCTCTTTCTTATTTAAGGTTAATATTGTAAAGTAACATAATCTTTTCGGAATACGCAAAAGTATGAAAAGATTTTTCTGGTTTCCCTCTTTCTTTTTTTGCAAAAAGAAAGCCCGACGGAACTCCGTCGGGCTTTGTATACTAAAAAATAAGGAATTTCTTATTTCTTTTCAGGTCTTTCCTGTCTTTCCGGTCTCGGAAGCAATACTTTACGGGAAAGCTTGAACTTACCGGTCTTCGGGTCGATATCGAGTAATTTCACTTCGATTTCGTCACCTTCTTTGATACCGGCTTCTTCTACTGTTTCCAGACGTTTCCAGTCGATTTCAGAGATGTGGAGTAAACCGTCTTTACCCGGGAGGAATTCTACGAAAGCACCATAAGGCATTACGGAACGTACCTTGCCTTTGTATACTTCGCCAACTTCCGGTACAGCAACGATGCCCTTAATCAGACGCATAGCGTCATCAATGCTCTTCTTGTTGGTTCCGGAGATTTCGATTCTTCCGATATTGTCTACCTCTTCGATAGTGATTGTAGCACCTGTTTCTTCCTGCATACCTTGGATGATCTTTCCACCAGGGCCGATTACCGCACCAATGAATTCTTTAGGAATAGTCATCGTTTCAATACGCGGAGCATGAGGTTTCAGTTCTTCACGTGGTTCCTGAATGGTTTCCAGAATCTTACCGAGGATGTGCATACGTCCTTCTTTGGCTTGGTTCAAAGCACGTTCCAGAATATCGAATGACAGACCGTCTACCTTAATATCCATCTGAGTGGCGGTGATACCATTCTTGGTTCCTGTTACTTTGAAGTCCATGTCGCCCAGGTGGTCTTCATCACCAAGGATATCGGACAATACGGCATATTTGTCTTCACCCGGATTTTTAATCAATCCCATAGCGATACCTGATACCGGTTGTTTGATCTTCACACCTGCATCCATCAATGCCAGTGTTCCGGCACATACGGTAGCCATGGAAGAAGAACCGTTAGATTCAAGAATATCGGATACTACGCGTACTACATACGGATAGTCTGCTGGAATTTGACCTTTCAGTGCACGCCATGCCAAGTGTCCGTGACCAATTTCACGACGACCTACGCCACGTTGTGCTTTTGCTTCTCCGGTAGAGAATGGAGGGAAGTTATAGTGAAGCAAGAAACGTTCTTTGCCATGTTCCAGTACATCGTCGATGATCTTCTCATCCAGTTTGGTACCCAAGGTAACAGTAGCCAGAGATTGAGTTTCACCACGAGTGAAGACTGCAGAACCGTGAGGTCCGGGCAGGTAGCTGATTTCGCTCCAGATAGGGCGGATTTCGTCAGTTTTACGTCCGTCAAGGCGCTTGCCTTCGTCCAAGATGCTACGGCGCATAGCCTCTTTTTCTACATCATGGTAGTAACGGTCGATCAGTGCTGCTTTTTCGCTCAATTCTTCTTCGCTGAACTGTGCTTTGAATTCTTCGCGGATAGCATCGAAAGCATCCATGCGTTCGTGCTTATTTTTGTTGCCGGAAGCTGCAATAGCATAAGCTTTTGCATAACAAGCTTCGTGAACAGCTTTGCGCAGTTCTTCATCATTTACTTCGTGGCAATATTCGCGTTTTACGGTAGAACCCACTGCTTCTGCCAATTCTTTCTGAGCTTGACATTGTACTTTGATTGCTTCGTGAGCTGCCTTCATGGCGTTCAACAAGTCAAGTTCGGAAACTTCACTCATTTCACCTTCTACCATCATGATGTTTTCATAAGTGGCACCTACCATAAGGTCCATGTCTGCTTTTTCCAACTGATCGAAAGTCGGGTTGATAACGAATTCTCCGTTGATGCGTGCTACACGTACTTCGGAAATCGGTCCGTTGAAAGGAATATCTGAAACAGCGAGGGCAGCAGAAGCTGCAAGTCCTGCCAAGGCATCAGGCATATCAACGCCGTCGGCAGAATAGAGGATGATGTTTACATATACCTCTGCGTGATAATTATCGGGGAATAAGGGGCGGAGAGCACGGTCTACAAGGCGGCAAGTCAGGATTTCATAATCCGAAGCGCGTCCTTCACGCTTGGTGAAACCGCCGGGAAAACGTCCGAATGCGGAGAATTTTTCTTTGTACTCTACCTGTAACGGCATGAAATCTGTTCCGGGAACTGCGTCCTTGGCGGCACAAACAGTAGCTAACAGCATGGTGTTACCCATACGAAGCATTACAGAACCGTCTGCCTGTTTTGCCAGCTTTCCCGTTTCGAGTGTGATGGTTCTGCCATCAGGAAGCTCGATCGTCTTAACAATTGGGTTAATCATAAAAAATGTTTTATCTATATTTTCTTTCAAAATTCGTGCAAAGATACATATTAATTCATGTAATCAGGTGGGAATGAGATAAAAAAGTTTATAATTGACTATTTTTTTGAGTTTCCGTGTGGAAGATGCAATGAAAATGCTTTGACTAAACTTGAAAAGAGCTATATTTGCACGTTCGTTCTAATAGAAATTAAGAAGCTAAATATGAAAAAGATCTGTATTGTTGCGCTTGCCGCTTTGGCTTTGAGCGCATGTAATTCTGAACCGAAATTCAAAGTTGAAGGCGAAGTTTCAGGTGCCGACGGTAAAATGCTGTATCTGGAAGCTGCTGCTTTGGAGGGTATCGTACCCTTGGATTCTGTTAAATTGAAGGGTGACGGTTCTTTCAGTTTCAAACAAACACGTCCGGAGTCTCCGGAATTTTACCGCCTTCGTGTGGACGACAAGGTTATCAATTTCTCAGTAGATTCTACGGAAACTATTGGATTGAAAGCTCCGTATGCTGATTTTGCTACTGCTTATACGGTGGAGGGATCGGCAAATAGTACCAAGATAAAAGAACTGACATTGAAACAAGTGCAGTTGCAAAATGAGGTGAATGAGTTGGTGAAGAAGATGCAAGCTCATCAGATAGGTGCTGATGTGTTTGAAGAGAAACTGGCTACCTTGATGAAGGACTATAAAGATGAAGTGAAAACAAAATATATCTTTTCTGCTCCCAACACGGCGGCTGCTTATTTCGCTTTATTCCAGAAGCTGAATAATTATCTTATTTTCGATCCTTTGAACAATAAAGAAGATATAAAGTGCTTTGCTGCTGTAGCAACCAGCCTGAATAACTATTACCCGCATGCCGTACGCTCTAAAAACCTTTATAATATTGTGATTAAGGGAATGAAGAATACCCGTACGCCGCAACAGAAAGTTCTGGAGTTGCCGGAAGAGGCGATTTCTGAAACTGGTATCATTGATATCGCTCTCCGTGATATGAAAGGTAACACTCATAAACTGAGTGAACTGAAAGGTAAAGTCGTATTGCTTGACTTTACTATTTACCAGAGTGCAGCTTCTGCTCCCCATAATTTCTTGTTGAATGACCTTTATACTAAATATAAGGACCAGGGACTGGTGATTTATCAGGTTTCACTGGATGCAGACGAACATTTCTGGAAAACAACCGCTGACAATCTGCCCTGGATTTGTGTGAGAGATGCCAATGGAATTTACTCAAATGTGGCCGGCATGTATAACGTTAAGGAAGTTCCTTCGTTGTTCCTGATTAACCGGAATAGTGAGCTGAGTGCCCGTGGAGAGACTATAAAAGACCTGGATGCTGCTGTGAAAGCACTGCTGTAACTTGTTATAAATTAGAAGTTTTTATTTAAATATGTTACATAGCAGCAATTTTTGCTTGACACGCATTGTTTAAAAGGCTATCTTTGCAAAAGAAAAATCGAAAGAGGGTTCCAGCATGCTGACCATGTTGGAATTCTTTTTTGTTATATAATACCATTTAGAAACTAAAAAGGAGGAAAAAAGTATGGCTTATATGTCAGAAGATGGCTACAAGAAATTGATGGCCGAACTGAAAGAATTGGAGACGGTAGAACGTCCTAAGATTTCGGCTGCAATAGCCGAAGCACGTGATAAAGGTGACCTGTCGGAGAATGCAGAGTATGATGCTGCCAAAGAGGCTCAGGGCATGCTTGAGATGAAAATCAATAAATTGAAGACGATTATAGCAGATGCCAAGATTATTGATGAGTCTAAGTTGAAAACAGACTCCGTGCAGATATTGAACAAGGTAGAGCTGAAGAACGTGAAGAATGGCATGAAGATGACCTATACTATCGTTTCGGAAAGTGAGGCCAACCTGAAAGAAGGTAAGATTTCTGTTAACACTCCCATTGCACAAGGCTTACTTGGCAAGAAGGTAGGTGAGGTAGCCGAGATCAAAGTACCGCAGGGTATGGTTAACCTTGAAGTAATGAACATATCATTTTAATATAAAGGCAGGTCCGCATGCGGGCTTGCCTTTATTTATATATCATAAAAGCTATGGCAACAATATTCAGTAGAATTATCGCAGGTGAAATACCGAGCTATAAGGTGGCAGAGGATGATAGGTTCTTTGCGTTTCTGGACATCAATCCGTTGGTGAAAGGTCATACGTTGGTCGTTCCCAAGCAGGAAGTGGATTATATCTTTGATTTGAGTGACGAAGATTTGGCAGCAATGCATGTTTTCGCTAAGAAGGTGGCACGTGCCATTGAGAAAGCTTTTCCTTGTAAGAAAGTGGGTGAAGCAGTGATTGGTTTAGAAGTACCTCATGCGCATATACATCTCATTCCTATCCAGAAAGAATCGGATATGCTGTTCTCTAATCCGAAGCTGAAGCTTTCTGATGAAGAATTTAAAGCAATTGCCGAAGCGATTCGTACAGCACTCTAGAAATAAACTCCTTCCTTTTGATAATAAGAACGGGGACTGAAGTAAATTCAGTCCCCGTTTCCTTTATTCTGATTTGAAAGTCTGTGCTTTCAATTCTCCATTTTCCGGTTAAATATAATCTTCACCTAATTTTATTTGTGCATCGTTTACATATTTACGGATGGAATGTTCTTCATCTTTTTTGCAGATGAGCAGTACATTGTCTGACTCGGCAATAAGATAACCTTCCAGTCCATCGATGACAGCGAGCTTATTTTCCGGGAGTACTACAACATTTCCTTTGCTATTGTATAATAATGACTGGCATTTCAGCGTCACATTTCCTTCCTCATCTTTTGGGGACAGATCGTAAAGAGAGCCCCATGTTCCTAAGTCGGACCAACCGAAATCTCCTAATGAAACATATACATTGTCGGCCTTTTCCATGATGCCGAAATCAACGGAGACATTAGGGCATGCAGGGAAGTTCTCATCAATAAAGGCCTTTTCGGCTGGAGTGCCATATACGTCTTTACCCGGAATCAATTTAGAAGCCAGTTCGGGAAGTAATGCTTCTACAGCTTTAATGACAGAGTTTACATTCCACATAAAGAGTCCGGAATTCCAATAAAATTCTCCACTTTCTACGAATACTTTAGCTAATTCTAACTCCGGTTTTTCGGTGAAGGTTTTCACTTTGTAGAAATTATCTCCGCTTTGTTCGGCTATCTGTATATAGCCATAGCCTGTTTCTGGACGATTTGGTTTGATGCCGAGGGTAAGTAGTTTTTCAGATTGTGATACGAAAGATAAGCCTCTTTCGATAGCATCAAGGAATTCACCCTCTTTCAGAATCAAATGGTCGGATGGGGCTACCACAATATTTGCATTCGGGTTCAATGCGCGGATGTGATAGGCTGCCCATGCAATGCACGGAGCTGTATTTCTGCGTGTAGGTTCCAGTAATATCTGTTCAGGATTCAATTCGGGCAGTTGCTCCTTTACGAGGTCGGCATACAGGTCGTTTGTAACAATAAGTATGTTCTCCGTAGGAATAACTTTGTTGAAGCGGTCGAAAGTCTGTTGTAAGAGTGATCTTCCTGTGCCGAAGAAGTCCAGAAACTGTTTTGGAAGTGTTTTTCGACTGAATGGCCAGAATCGGCTACCGATGCCGCCCCCCATGATAACACAAAAATTATCCTTATTTGTTGTCATATCGTTTGTTTTAAAAGTTTCTGCTAAAGTACACTATATTTTGGAAACACGGAATGTTTGCAGAATGTTTTATGACTTTTTTCTCCTTTTTTTAGGAAAAGTATTGCAGGTTTAGAAAAAAGCTGTATCTTTGCACCGCAATTGAGAAATCAAGCATGCCCAGATGGCGGAATCGGTAGACGCGCTGGTCTCAAACACCAGTGGATTCACTTCCATCCCGGTTCGACCCCGGGTCTGGGTACTGAAGCGGAGAAAGTTGAAAAACTCTCTCCGCTTTTCTTTTCTACTCCCCGTAACTCGTTGGTTTGCTGATAGATTAAGTCAAGCACTTTGTTGTAAGAATTGGTTCGATATGTTTTTCCGTCAAATTCGATTTTTTCGGGAAACATCGAACTTATCAGCTTGATTTTTATTCCTACTGGTGCATCCCTTATGTAGCTATCTATATTGTTAATCAGATTGATAGAGTAGTTTAGTTTTGGTTCGATATTACCACGGTTAGGGTTGTACGTATTTCAACTGTTGGTGAATTACATTTAGTTCTGCTTAGCTGCCTTGCTTTTCTCATAATGGGTCATTAAATTTTCTAAAGTCTCAACTTCTTTTTCTTTACTGTCATCCGCATAAATTTCATCTACTCTACTAGAAAGTAAACTAAACTCATCATCATTTTCCAAATGACCTCTTTGAATTATTCGATTTATTTTGGCTAATGTTTTATCATGGTCTTTATTTAAATCAAAACCAAATTTCTCTTTCAATATTTGATTTATTTCATTTAATTTATTGGGCGATAGCCCTCTTGCCACTTCGTTAGAATCATTATACATCATTCTCATTCCTCTTAAATTCTTCTTATCGAATGTGTCAGTGATTACTTGATAAAGCTCTTTAAAGAATTCTGTGTTTTCATTTTTAACAAGAAAATCTACTATCGTCCAATTCCAATCTTTCATGAAGGATAGTTCATCTAAAGCCTTTTGGTTTAATTCTTTTCCCATATTTTACTTTTTATGCAAAGTTACTGTTTTTCTTTTCAGAGCCTTAATTTAGTCAAACTATTAGTTGATGTGAAACAAATGAATACCATATGCAGGAGTAAGTAGTTGCGGTAGTCTTAACTTATCTTTTAGTAATCCTCTTTGTTTGCTTGTTTTATATCAAAACCCTGTTTTTCATTAGAAGGTTCGCCCCAAGCAAATCTGTTGCCATAATTCTTCATAATTTCATCAATTGGAATATTCTTATGAATAAGCTTACCTTTTAAATCAAAATAACTCCATGTATTATTTTACAGAGTTACTAATTTGCCCTTTTTCTCATCTTTTTCATCTCGAAGGTCGGAGTCAGGAATATCATCAAATATATTATCGTATATGCAAGGTAAGATTTCTTTGTTATTCCATGATATGGCTCCATATTTTCCATTCTTGCGGACTACAATAACGCTTGCTTGTGGTAGTCCTACATATTCATATTCTATAAGTATGATTATTCTTCCTTCATGAGATATTAATCCAAATTTTCCTTTGTTCTTTACAAAGTGTGCTTTGGGCCCATTCTCTACCCAACTTGAAAGACCATCGTAAATAATAGGAATGATTACATTGTTGTGAATATCTATAGTTCCTGCTTTGCCTTTTTTTAATAACAATATATTTGGTCTCTTCTGGGTTTTCAATAAGTATGTATACGCCTGTACTATCACGTTCATATTCATCGTGTTCATAATATTCTATTTCTTGGCAAAAGGCTATTCCTTTAATTAATAGCATAAGAATGATTAGTGTAATGATGCGTTTCATGTGTTTTCTTTATATAAGTGAATATTTTAGTGCAATATCCTGATATTATGACTGATAATCATTAACTTTGTAAAGTTACTAATTTTCTGGTCATGAACATATGTTTCTAACCAAAGAATATTGTGATTGTTATTTATGTGATATGGCACTGAGGAACAAATATCTGCATGCTTATTCTTTTTTACCTGCCATACCGCGTGGTAGGCTTTTAATGGGCGTTTTTGTCGGATTATTGTTTGCCAGTTGTTTCTATGCTTTTCTATATATATGTCGTGAAGCTTTGCGTATCCTCTTTTTTATGACAGAAGATTATGATGTCTTGGTACTGTCGGATGCCACAATGTATTTCTATAATTTTATTCTGGCATATATTGCTACTGTGTTGGGGCAGTCTCTTTGTTTTATCTGTTGGTTTGAAATTCCCCTCAGAAAACTGGGGAAATATGCTTTGCAAATGCGGGCTGTTATTAATGACCAACGTAGCATGAATTCCTATTTCCTTAGTTGGTTTTTGCGTTTGGCATATGTGTTTGCATTACTTATTGGGGGCACGATGGGTGGAGGAATTTATGTTATACGCACTTTTTCGGATTATAAGTATGTTTTGATTCTTGTTATTCTTGTACTTTTCTTGCATACCTGGCTTACTATTAGGCGTTTGTTTAATGGAAAAAGTTTTAGATGGATGTTGGTTTCTGCAATATTCCTGTCTGTTTTCTCTTTTGGGCTGTCTCGAATAAATCTGATTGATTATAAACGTATAAATGAGATAATTCTCAGTAAAAATATAAACTATACTCATCTCTTGCAACTTCCTGAAGCAGCGTGTTTTGAACGGATGAATAGCGAAAATCGGCGTAGGGCTACTTTATGGATTGCTGAAAATAAAGATAAGTTTACCGATGCGGACCCTGTTATTTTTATTAAGCACTTTGGAAGATATGAAGCTTATAATGGCGAGCAAATTCCATTTGATAGCTTGAAGGAATATTTTTATAGATGGGATCAAAATACATGGGAAGAAACAAAGTACGAGCCTTGTGTTCTTTATATTCATCGGGATATAAAAATGAACTATGTGAACAGAATTAAAAAATGTCTTGTAGAATTACAAGCTTATCGAATACAATATGCCGTGTTACCGTCTGTGCGAGAGTATGATGATAGGTATTATACGTATTTGGCATTTCCATTGGTAACCAGCCGCTATTTCGCTGAAGCAGAGGGGTGGCAGGAATTACAAAAAGTATCAAGTATACCCAAACATGTTCATGATTTGTATACTACTGCTACCGGTGAGATACTTTTTAATGGTACCAAAGTACAATTTGATGACTTTAAAGATTTTATCCAGCACAAGATTCAGGTTATGCCTGATTATTGCATCAAATATTATATTCATAATAATTCAACCTATGCAGAATATATTTTTATAGTAAGTGCTATAATGCAAGCAATTCACGAACTGAGGAATGATTATTCGTTTGAAGTTTATCAGCGAACCTATGGGAACCTTGAATGGGGTGAAACAAAAGTGATACGTGAAAGATTGCCATATCGTGTTGTTGAAATTCCAATAGAATAATAGCTGTTATTTGGCTTTTTGGAGGTAATTCTATCAGTTTTATAATTCTATCTATACTGTAAATTACTACTTAAGAAGAATATAAATAGCAAAAAGATGAACGTAATATGCAAATTTGCCATTGGATATTTCTTAGGCATTTATTTTTTCCTAACTTTGCAAAGGATAGTTGAGAAGCTTTTGCCATTTTATATTTTAATATTTACCCAATATGCCAAATCAGAATACATTTCTGTATCCCCCTTTGACATTTCGAATACTTGCGGTTGCTATTTTCGCTTGTTTATTCCTGGCACCCAAGATGATGGCTGATACAAAAGATCAAGAGTATATTGTTCTTATCAGTTCTTCCACTTTTCGTGAGAAATGGGCTTATGATCTACTTGAAACTGTAGAAAAGGCATTCAATGAAGAAAATACGGTGAAGGTATATTCGGAGACTCTCACTACATGGCATTTCAATAATCAGCAGGAAATAGATCAGAAGGTTGATTATCTAAAGGATAAATATCCTGTACCTCCCCAGGCTGTCATATTTGTAGGCGATCCGGGATGGTATGTTTGTAAACCGCTTTTTGACACTATCTGGAAAGGAGTACCTACAATTATTTGCCACTCGATGCCGCATACGTCGGCTGATATAAATAAGTACTACAATGGCGAATATATACCTGAAGATCAGATTATCACTATGCCGGAAATGCTGGAACGGTATAATGTGACTGCCATAAATATTCCTGTTTGCATCAAAGAAACCATAGAATTGATGAAGGAGATTACTCCTGAAATGAAGAAGGTTGTCTTGTTATCGGATGACAGATTTATCTGTTCTCTAATTCGGAAAAAAGCAGAAGAAATACATCAGCAATACTTTTCTGATTTGGATATGGAATTTATTACATATCCTCAGACAAATACAGAAACAATGCTCCGCATGATTAGTGAGTGTGGCAAAGAGACAGGTATTATCTACTGTTCATGGGTGAATGTAGCTAGTCAGAATTTGTCTGAAAAGTATTATCCTGATGAGAGAATGCATTCTTATATTTCCGGTATAGTTAAAAAGCCGGTATTCTCGTTGTCTGACCAGTTCACAAGGGTTCATGCTTTATTCGCCGGTGGACATTATATAGGCAGTTCCGATGTGGAAAGTACCGTTATCGGTGAAATTAGAAGTGCACTGAAAAAGGATGGTACATACGGGGCGAAAACAGTTGTTGCCGGTACGCCCAATACCTATCTTAATTACCAGACATTGCTTGACAAGGGAGTTCCATTAGATCACTTTCCTAAAAATGCGGTTTATTGTGATGTTCCGCCCAGTTTTATCCAGAAGAATATTATTTATGTTGTAATTGTATTGGGTACTGCTATTGTACTTCTGCTATTTTACTTTATGCACAAGCGTATCAAAAAAGTGAGAGAAACGGAGTGGCAAGAGCATCTGCATTTGCTTGAAAATATTCTCGATAACCTTCCTATTGCGGCCAAGGTGAAAGATGTCGATAATGATATGCGCTATACTTTTATAAATAAAAAGGCTGAAGAACTCTTTGAATATCCGGCTAAGGAGGCGATTGGAAGAACTGATTTCGATATAATGCCTGAGGCTGCAACGATGATCAGGAAAGAAGACGAAGAATTGGTAAGAACGGGAATTGCCCAATTTGGTACCAGGCGCTTCTTTACGAATAAGAACGAGGAACGGTTTACCTTCCAGAATAATAATATAGTTTCATTCTCTGATGGACGTAAGTGGATTCTCTATACAGCCTGGGATATTACAGACCAGAAGATTCTGGAACGTAAACTACGTCTGGCTAAAGAAGAGGCTGAAGAGTCGAACCGGATTAAATCGGCTTTCTTGGCTAATATGAGCCATGAGATACGTACTCCGCTCAATGCAATCGTCGGTTTTTCGAGCATACTGGCCGAAGATGTATCGGAAGAAGAACGGACGGAATACCTCAGTATCATTAGTAAGAATAATGATATTTTGTTGCAGTTGATTAATGATATTCTGGATTTGTCGAAGATTGAGGCGGGGACACTGGAATATGTCTATGCAAATATAGACGTAAATAAGATGTTGTCTGAGATAGAACAGGCTGCCAGGATGAGACAACCGAATGCGAGTGTGACTATATGTGCGGTGACACCACTGGAGGGGCTGCTTTTGTATACCGACCAGCGCAGAATTACCCAGGTGCTGAATAACTTCATCAGTAATGCCATGAAGTTTACGAATACCGGGAGTATCACGTTCGGGTACGAAGAACCGAAAGGTGGCTATATACGTTTCTTTGTGACAGATACCGGTACCGGTATTCCTCCTGAAAAGGTGGCGGACATATTCAACCGTTTTGTAAAACTCGATTCTTTCAAGCAGGGAACGGGACTTGGACTGGCTATTTCACAGAATATCGTGAGGGAACTCAAAGGTGAGATAGGAGTGGCGTCTGAGTTAGGTAAAGGCTCTACTTTCTGGTTTACGTTGCCCTATGAGAAGATGGGGGCACACCGTTCTATTCTCCCATAAAAATATTTCTTATTTGTAGCAACAGGAAAGAGACTTTACCCGGGTGGGGGAAGTCTTTCCTGTCGGTGGATCAATCCAGACTTGGGACGTCGATTGTCTGGGTCTGCTCATTCCAATTTTCGATAGTGAAACTCCCGGACGACTCTTCTGAAAAGATGTCGCCCAGTGTGAGAGTCAGTGTTAGCTTGGTGTTGGCGGTCATCGGGGTTTCCAGAGATTGCTGGAAGCTTTTCAATGTGCCATTCTTTAAGAGGATGAATAGTTTGAAGACCGGTTTTCCGATGGAGGGGAAGAGCATGACGGTGGCATTGCTCATTTGGGTGCCATCTGTTGAACGTATCAGCGGGAAGGCAACGGTTCCTGTTGTCGGCACGGGCTGCGCGGTGTAGAAGTTCAGTGCGGTGGAGATGCCGGTGACGTGTACATACATGCTGTCGATACTTGCGCTGAGGATGCCGTTATCCCTATCCTTTACTATGACTTTCAGCCCGGCTACTGTCCGCTTCAAGGCTGCACTGAGGTTTTCAGTGCCGATGTTTGTGGCTTTTACGGCATAGACCATGTCGAATACAGGATAGTAAGTGGTATCCTTACTCATTTTGAGCATACTGAATGTCTGCTTTGACATGTCCTGACCGATGATGTAGACAGGATCTCTCACCGCAGGATTGGCGTAAATGGGTGTTTCGTACTTGGGGGTTCCCCAGTATACCATGTTGTAGAGACCTGCCGGAAGAGAAATTTCGCGGTTGTTGGCTTCCTGGTAGAAGTCTCCGTTCTTCACATTGTAGTATCCGTCGAAGGGGGTGAGTTTACCTTCCACGTAGTTGCCGAAATAAATGGCGCTGTTAGGCTGGCAGGGGGCGACGGTCAATATGCCGGTCATGGGGCTCTGGGTGTTGCTACTGTTCTCCACGGTGGCGTACAGCCGGGGGGTAATAAGTGCGTTGGCGTCTACTACCGCCTTGGGACAGTCATCGTCCTTTACGCAGCTTGCCATGAACAGGGCGAGGGCCGCAAATAACATTAATCTTTTCATTTTCTGTGGGTTTAGGTTTAGATTTGGATAACATTTCAGAGGGGATTTGGTTCTGTCTTTTAAAAAAATGTATCTTTGCGATCGTCAAAAATGCTATGAAACGTAATTAAATAAAGATACCATGAACAAGAAAAACACTCTTTTGCTTTTCCTGTGCCTATTCACCTTGTGGGCGGTGGCGCAAGAAAAGAAGCCGGTAAAGATTGCCTGTGTGGGCAATAGTATCACTTACGGCTCGGGAATTAAAAATCAGTTTCAGAACAGTTATCCGGGATTGCTCTCCCAGCTTTTGGGCGAGGGGTACGATGTGCGTAACTTCGGAATCAGTGCCCGCGTGATGCTGAATAAGGGGGATCATCCGTACATGCACGAGCAGAAGTTCCGCGACCTGCTGGCGTTTCAGCCGGACATTGTTACCATTAAGTTGGGGACGAATGACAGCAAGCCTTGGAACTGGTGTTACGGAAAGGATTTCGGAAAGGACCTGACGGAGATGTTGGATATTCTTCAGGATTTGCCTTCCAAACCTAAGATATATCTGTGCCTTCCTGTGCCGGCCGTGAAACGGAATTTCGGCATCAACGACAGTGTGATAACGAATGGCATCATCCCCGTGATACGCCGTGTTGCAAAGAAGCGTCACTTGCCTGTTGTGGATCTTTACACACTTCTGAAGCCGTATCCCGATTACTATACGGACGGCATCCACCCCAACGAACAGGGGGCGGCCCTGATAGCTGGCGAGCTTTATCGTACGCTGACCGGCAACGAGGTGCCGGAGATCGTCACCGAACAGGCTTTTCCAGGCAAGAAGTCGCAATGGGAGGGCTTCGACCGTTACGATTTTCTCTGCAATGCCCGCCGGGCCATTGTGGTTGCTCCCCGCAAGGTGGCTGAGGGGCGTCCCTGGATATGGCGCCCCGCATTTTTCGGGGCTTTCCCTTCGGTAGATAAGGCTTTGTTGGAGGAAGGTTTCCATGTGGTGTACTACGACTTGACACATCTGTACGGAAGTCCGCGTGCGCAGCGTCTGGGCAGCGATTTCTATGAGGTGATGCGCAGGTATTACCGCCTCTCTCCGAAGGTGACGTTGGAGGGTTTCAGTCGCGGTGGACTGTTTGCGTTCAACTGGGCGGCAAAGAATCCGGATAAGGTGGCCTGCATTTATGTGGATGCTCCGGTTTGCGATATGCTTTACTTCGCCGAGAATTGGGAACGTGATTTCTGGAAGGGCTTCCTGACGGAGTGGGGGCTGACGGACGAGACGGCAAAGGACTTCAAAGGTAATCCGATTGACAATCTGGCTCCGCTGGCTGCCGCAGGTATTCCGGTGATGGGAGTTTGTGGTGATAGCGACAAGACGGTGCCTTATGAACGGCATATGAAGATTGCCGCCGAACGCTATCGTGCTTTGGGCGGTAATGTCGAGGTGATTCTGAAACCCGGTTGCGACCATCATCCCCACAGTCTGGACAACCCGGAGTCGGTAGTCGATTTTATCGTCCGCAACCAGCCGGATTATCAGAAGAAGCAGGTAATTCACCAGCGTGGCAGCCTGGCCAACTCTTATCTGAAGTTTACGAAAGAGAAAAAGGGTTGTGTCGCTTTCTTGGGCGGCTCCATTACAGAGATGCGTGGGTGGCGGAATATGATACAGGAGGATTTGCGCCAACGCTTTCCCGAAACAGAATTTACCTTCATCGATGCCGGAATTTCTTCTACGGGAACTACTCCCCATGCTTTCCGCTTTGAAAACGATGTGTTGCAACGGGGAGTACCCGATCTGTTATTTGTTGAGGCGGCGGTGAACGATGATACGAACGGTTTCGACTATATCGGGCAGATACGAGGTATGGAGGGTGTGGTTCGTCATGCCCGCACAGTCAGTCCGGAGATGGACGTTGTGATGCTTCATTTTATTTACGATCCGTTTATTCCGTTGCTGGACAAGGGAGGGCAGCCGCAGGTGATTATGAGCCATGAAGCTGTGGCTAATCATTATTATGTTTCTTCCATCAACCTGGCGGAAGAGGTGGCGCGGCGGATGCGTGACGGTGAGTTCGATTGGAAAGAATTCGGAGGGACTCATCCAGCCTGGCGGGGGCACAGGTATTATGCGGCAGCCGTGAATCGGCTTTTCGATCTTGAGTGGGGCGACCGTGTGGTCGGGGCGGCGGTCCGGGCGCATGAGATGCCGGAGAAACCGATAGATCGTTATTCTTATGATAAAGGTGCGTTTGTGGACATTCGTTCGGCGAAGCAGTTGAACGGTTGGCGGGTGGTGGACGACTGGACGCCTGAGGTGAAGGGGAACACTCGTAAGAGGTTTGTGAATGTTCCGATGCTGGTGACGGATCGTGCCGGAGCCAGTCTTTCGTTCGCTTTCGAGGGGCGTGCGGTGGGCATCTTCTGTGCGGCCGGTCCGCAGTCTTGCGTGTTGGAGTATAGTGTGGATGGGGCGCCGTTCAAGAGTCTGGATACGTTTACGAGTTGGAGCGGGAATTTGTATATTCCTTGGGTGTATATGTTGGAGACGGAACTTGCACCCGGTTGTCATATGCTGCGCTTGCGTGTGGCCAGAGGGGAGAGGACGGGATGCCAAATACGTAATTTTGTGGTGAATAGGTGAGGAGATGAAGGTGTAGCTATTTTTTGCTCTCTTCCGATTGGAAATCTTTTTTCGGAATCCTAAAATTTATAACTTTGTTTCTTGATGATATCAAACTATCCATTATTAACCCTTAATCATTGAACTATAAAATGAAAACTCTTTGCTCCCTTTTCCTGTCAGCCATCCTGCTTGTCCCCGCAACGGGGATTGCAAAAACCATTTCCGCCGATACGGACAACCACCGACTCTACTACACCGCCCCCGCCACCATCTGGGAAGAAACCCTCCCATTGGGCAACGGTCGCCTTGGCATGATGCCCGACGGCGGCATCTATCGCGAACACATCGTGCTGAATGAAATCTCCTTGTGGAGTGGTATGGAAGCCGATTATGGTAATCCGGATGCTGCGCGCAGTCTCCCTGCCATCCAGCAACTCCTGTTCGAGGGTAAGAACAAGGAAGCTCAGGAATTGATGTATAGTAGCTTTGTTCCCAAGAAGTCCGACTCTGGCGGAACTTATGGTAATTACCAGATGCTGGCTGATCTAAATATCGACTTCCACTTTCCGGAGGGCAAATCTTCTGCTGAACGTGATGCTGCCTCGGTCACCGACTACCGCCGTTGGCTTGACCTGCATGATGCCGTCGCCTATACCTCTTTTACGAAAGCCGGCACCGACTATCACCGCGAATATTTCACATCGCGTGACAGGGATGTTATGATTATACATCTCACCGCCAGTCGCCGCCACTCCCTTTCCTTTTCCGCTCGCCTATCCCGTCCCGAGCGAGGTGTCGTATCTCTGCTATCTGAACCGAGCGCTGAAGGCGATACCCCGCCGTCCGACGGTGGTGTGCTGCTGTTACAAGGTACTCTGGACAGCGGAAAACCCGAACTCGAAGGCATGAAGTATCGCGTAGCTATGCGGCTAATTTCCCGCGAGGGTGAACAGCACATCTCCGCCACGGATGGCATCACCCTGACCCAAGGCCGCGAAGCCTGGCTGGTGCTCTCCACCACCACTTCCTATTCTGCTGCCGGCACCGATTTTTCCGGAAGTCGTTACGAAGTAGTCTGCGACAGCCTGCTGAATGCCATTGAGCAGCCCGACTCCCGGATGAAGGACTCGCACATAGCCGCTCATCGCAGCCTTTACGATCGCGTATCCCTTACGCTTCCCGCTACGGCAGACGATTCATTGCCTACTGACGAGCGCATCATCCGCTTCGCAGACCATGAGTCTCCCGCTTTGGCGGCGCTTTATTACAATTACGGTCGCTATCTGCTCATCAGCAGTACCCGCCCGGGCAGTCTGCCCCCCAACCTCCAAGGCTTGTGGGCGAACGGTATCTCGACCCCTTGGAACGGTGATTACCACACGAATATCAACATCCAGATGAATCACTGGCCTCTTGAACAAGCCGCTCTTTCAGAACTTTACCAACCTCTGACTACATTTATAGAGCGTCTCGTCCCTTCCGGTAGAGATGCTGCCCGCACCTTCTATGGCGCCCGGGCCCAAGGCTGGGTGCTCCACATGATGACCAACGTTTGGAATTACACCGCCCCAGGCGAACATCCCTCCTGGGGAGCCACCAATACCGGTGGAGCATGGCTCTGTGCCCACCTCTGGGAACATTACCAATATACGCAGGATCTCGCTTACTTGGAGCGGATTTATCCCATATTAAAAGGAGCTTCCGAGTTTTTCTACTCCACCATGGTACAAGAACCCAAACATGGATGGCTGGTGACGGCTCCCACTTCTTCGCCTGAAAATGCCTTTTTTGTCGGAGATGACCCCACTCCGGTTAGCATTTGCATGGGGCCTACAATGGACGTGCAATTGCTGACGGAACTTTACACTCATGTAATAGAAGCCGCCTTCCTCTTGAAGTGCGATACCGCCTATGCCACCGAACTGCGAAAAGCATTGGAGAAATTTCCGCCCATGCAGATCAGCCGTGAAGGTTATCTGCAAGAATGGCTCGAAGACTATCGCGAACAAGACGTCCATCATCGCCACGTCTCCCATCTGTACGGCCTGCATCCGGGCAATCTGATCTCCCCCGACGCCACTCCCGAACTCGCTGATGTCTGTCGCGCAACGCTAAACCGTCGTGGGGATGGTGGTACAGGTTGGAGCCGTGCCTGGAAGATTAACTTTTGGGCACGGCTGGGTGATGGCGATCGTGCCTGGAAACTCTTCAAGAGTCTCCTCCATCCGGCAGTTAATTCGGAAACAAAGCGTCATGGTAGTGGCACATTCCCCAATCTCTTCTGTTCCCATCCGCCTTTTCAGATAGATGGAAATTACGGTGGAGCAGCAGGAGTCGGAGAAATGTTGTTGCAGAGCCACGAAGGTTTTATTCACTTGCTGCCCGCTTTACCCGAAAGCTGGAGTACGGGTAGTTTTCAAGGTATGAAAGCCCGCGGTGGCATTTCTGTCGCTTTGGAGTGGAAAGCCGGAAGGGCTGTTAAGGCTACGCTTACAGCAGCGTTGTCAGGTGCCTTTCGCGTGAAGATGCCAGCAGGTGCCAGCCGCACAAAGGCAGTTGTGAATGGGCAAAGTAAGATTTATACCGATAAGATGATTTCTCTGTCGTTATCTAAGGGGGATACTGTAATATTATTGTTTGAATAAAGTAATCTAAATTATCTGCTGCGGATTTGCCTCCCCTATTTGAATGCTTTACTTTTGTGCACAGTTAATGTACAAATGATAAATGTAATATTAGAAATGAAGAACAAATTCGTTTTACTTCTTCTTGCGCTCTGCCTACTGCTACCTGCAACAACCCGTGCGCAGATACGTGAGTTCGAACGCTCGACGCCCGAAGCCGAAGGGGTTCCTTCCGGAGCGCTCATTGCTTTGATGGACTCTCTGATGGCCCTGCCGAAGACCGATATACACAGTGTAATGGTGCTGCGTCACGGAAAAGTGATCGCGGAGATGTATCCCGAACCCTTCGCCCCGGAGTATCGGCACACGATGTTTTCCTGCTCCAAGACTTTTGTCGGTGCCGCCGTCGGACTCGCCATCTCCGAGAACCGCTTGCGGTTGACAGACCGGATCGCATCCTTTTTCCCCGACCAACTTCCCGATAGCATTTCCCCCAATCTTGCCGCTATGACGGTTCGCAATCTGCTGAACATGACCTCTGGTGTCACTCCGGACTGGAAGATGCGTGAAGGTCGTACAGACTGGGTCAGAGGTTATCTGGGGAAAGAAATAAAGACTCCCGGAGAGCATTTTGATTATGATTCCATGAGTTCATATATCCTTTCAGCTATCATACAGAAGGTGACGGGTATGAAATTACTGGATTATCTCCGTCTGAAACTGTTCAAGCCCATGCACATCACTGATGTGTCCTGGGAAGTGAGTCCCGAGGGCGTCAATACCGGTGGCTGGGGAGTGTATTTGCAAAGTGAGTCGCTGGCGAAGCTTGGACAGTTGCTGCTAAACCGTGGCATGTGGGAAGGCAAACAGTTGCTTCCGGCAGACTGGGTAGACCTGATGATGGCTAAGCAATCCGATACAGGTAGCTTTGGCTATGGTTATGGTTATCATATGTGGCTTTGTGAATATCCGGGAGCGGTTCGCGTAGACGGTGCTTTAGGACAATATGCGCTTATTATACCGGATAAAGATATGGTAGTAGTCATCACCGAATGTAGCATCATAGATGGAATCACGCAACGCCGCTTGGTCTGGAACCGTCTGTTGCCTGCCGTAGGCGATGAGCCTTTGACGCCGGGAAAGGATTATAAACGCTTGTTGAAGAAGCAATCTTCTTATCAGTTACCGGTGGTGCAAGGGAAAGCAAACTCACCTCTTGCCCGGCAGTATGCGAACAAACCTATTATGCTTAAGCCGAATAAATTGGGCTGGCAGTCGCTCCGTCTTCAATTCAAACCCAAAGAGGTCATAATGACCGTGACGCAGGCCGATGGGCTTGAATATGACTTGCCATTTGGCTACAAGCAGTGGGAAAAGACTTCAATAGATGCATATCCTCCATATTCTATCGAAGCCAAAGGACGTTTCACCGGGATAGAAGGCCCTTTTTATGTAGCGGGTAGCTATGCCTGGCCCTCAACTACTACGCTGGAGTTGAAAGCGCATTACGTCAATTGGATCAGTGCGCTCAACCTCATTTTCCGGTTTGATGGAGGCGATGTTCATTTAGCGGTTAAGGCGAACTATTCTTCCGATTTTATCTATCTTTGTGGCCAATAAAAGATTTGTGTATTATGAACCGTATCACATTAGCTCTGAAACGTCCTTTTATCTGGTTGCGCCGTTTCCGTCATCGTTGCGGTTACGGAGTGCATTCTCCGTTTGCTTTCAACCTGATTACACAGGTGATTTATGAAAATACTCCTTATTATAAGTATAAAGACCTGGCGGCCGAACAAAAGAAGTTAGCACCTCAAAAAGACGGGCGTTGGAAGTATGAGTCGAAAAAGGTGAAACGCCTTTTGTTCCGGTTGGTGAATTATATCCAGCCCGATACGATAGTGGATGCCGGTACTCTTGCTGCTTCTTCCCTTTACCTGAAAGCCGGTAAGGAAGGGGCCGACTATACATCTGCTTCTGAACTTTCCGAGCTATTTCTGGAAGCCGGAGTACCAGTTGGCTTTCTCTATCTGCACGACTACCGACATCCGGAATTTGTGGAGGAAGTATTCCGTATCTGTGCTGCACGCACTGTACGCAACTCCGCTTTTGTGGTCGAAGGAATCTGCTACACTCCGCAGATGAAAGCTCTTTGGAAACGCATGCAGCAGGATGAACATGTAGGTATTACATTCGACCTTTATGACCTTGGCATCCTATTCTTTGATAAAACAAAGATAAAACAAGACTATATTGTCAACTTTTGATTATCTTTAGGCGTTTGAATAAGTGATTAGGGGGTAGTGATTAGTGATTAACCGCTCCACTGACCTCTAATCACTAATCACTAAACACCAATCGCTTATGAAAATATATACTAAAACCGGTGATAAAGGTACCACTTCTTTGGTAGGTGGCACCCGGGTTCCTAAAACCCACGTTCGTCTGGAAGCATACGGCACAGTAGACGAGTTGAACGCTAACCTGGGAGTTCTTATCACTTATTTATCCGATGAAGCGGATCAGATGCTTGTACGCCATATTCAGGATCGCCTTTTCGCAGTGGGTTCCAATCTGGCCACCGATCTGGAAAAAACAGACTTGAAATGTGCCAGTGTCATTCATCCGGAAGAGATAGAGCGTATCGAACGGGAAATAGACCGGCTTGATAATCTGCTTCCCCCGTTACATGCTTTTATATTGCCGGGCGGCAGTCGCGGAGCATCGGTTTGTCATGTTTGCCGCACAGTTTGCCGCAGGGCTGAACGACGTATCCTGGCCTTGGCTGAACAATGCGAAGTAGCTACTGAATTACTTGCTTATGTGAACCGTTTGTCCGATTATTTGTTTGTCTTGTCACGGAAAATCAACCTGGATGAGAAAAAAGATGAAATATTTTGGGATAATAGTTGTAAGTGAGAGATTTTATTATACTTTTGCCGAAAAATAGAAAGTAGGACTTAATATTCACAATTTTAATACTTAGAACTTATGTATTGGACATTGGAATTAGCATCTAAACTGGAAGATGCTCCCTGGCCGGCAACCAAGGACGAATTAATCGATTATGCCATACGTTCGGGCGCTCCGCTTGAAGTGATTGAAAATTTGCAGGAAATGGAAGATGAAGGCGATATTTATGAGAGCATCGAAGATATATGGCCCGACTATCCGAGCAAAGAGGATTTCTTCTTTAACGAAGAGGAGTATTAGATACGCTTTTTTAAAGCCTTGCCATACCTAAGGGGATACGAGGTAGTTAACACATAGAAAGAGGTAGTCCGTAAAATCTGTCTTCGACAGGTTAATGGATTGCCTCTTTTTTATATTTGTTCCATTATGACTGAAGCACAAGAAGAAACGGTAAGCCGCTTGCCGGAATTGAAAGAACGGCATTTGCCCGGAGATTGCCGGGAAGCGGTGAACGCGCTTTTAAAAGGGACTTACGGGTACGAACAATTTCGTGACCTGGAAGTGTACGACGACTTATTCAAGGGGAAAGAAACGCTCCACATTTCGCAGGGGCAATTGATAGAAAGTGTCATTGTTGAAGCGGAAAAGGCACGCAATGGGGAAACGGATGTGGATAATATTCTGTTGACAGCACCTACCGGGGCTGGAAAATCCTTATTGTTCCAATTGCCTGGCATCTATTTGGGCAATGAATACGGGTTGCTTACCATTGTTGTATCTCCTCTGAAAGCGCTGATTGTGGATCAGGTGGAAGGTTTACAAGATTTGGGATACACACGCGTAGCGTATGCTTCTTCCGATTTATCGCCTGAGCAAAAGAATGAGGTATACCGGCAGGTGCGTGAGGGTGAGGTCGATTTGTTTTATCTTTCGCCGGAATTATTGCTTTCATATGATATCAAGCACTTCGCAGGTGAGCGTCGTATTGGTTTGGTTGTAGTGGATGAGGCTCATACAGTAACTACTTGGGGTAAAGAATTCCGGGTGGATTATTGGTTCCTGGGACGTTATCTGCAAGGTTTGAAGAAGAGTCTGGGCTATGCGTTTCCGCTTTTTGCACTGACGGCTACTGCTGTCTGGAACCCGAAGGGAGGCAACGATATGGTGTTCGAAACGATTCGTTCGTTGCAAATGGAGCCGTGTGTGCTCTATGCAGGTACGGTGAAACGCAGGAATATCGGATTCGATATCCGGCAGATGGAAATAGAAGAAGGCGAAACGTACGATAAAGCCAAGCAACGTGTAGTGGCGGGTCGTGTAGATGATTTCCTTGACGGGCATAAGACGATTCTTTATTATCCTTTTGCGGGTGGCATCGATATGCGTCTGAAGACGTGGGTGCAACCTGCTGATTGGCGTTTGGTAGCTTCTTACTATGGCAAGAAGGACAAGGAACAGAAAGCAGCAATTGTACAGGAGTTCAAGGAAGGAGAGAAGCGTATGATTGTAGCTACAAAGGCATTCGGTATGGGTGTGGATATCAGCGACATCGACCGGGTATATCATGTGGCACCTTCCAGTACCTTTGTGGATTATATACAGGAGATAGGACGTGCGGCGCGTGATACGGATATTCATGGAGTTTCGGCAACGGATTATCATGAACGTGACTTTTATTATATGAAACGCCTGCATATGGCGGGTAATATAGCACAGGAACAGTTGTCGTTGATACTGAAAAAGCTGATGGAAGTATATCGGATGAAAGGTGAAAAGCAGGAAATGCTGGTGTCTTTGTCCGACTTCGAATTTGTGGTGAAATTGCCGCGAATGAAAAACAAGCTGGAATACGAGGCAGAATTGGGACAGTTGATTAAGACAGCTTTATTATGGTTGGAAGATGATTTGAGCCATCGTTACGGAAAGAAGTTGTTGGAGGTCAGTCCGCAGAACCTATTGACGGAAGGATATATCCAGGATAAGACAGGCGATGTTTTTATTCGTGAATTCAAGGATTATCTTACTAAAGTGGAAGGTACGGAAGACGTGTACACAGCACGTCTGGAAAAATTGTGGGAAGAGCGCTTTGCTGAGTTGAGTTATCGGGAATTTAAGCAAAAGCTGAATAGTGGAACATTGTGGGAAGGCTCTCGTGCAGTATCTGTTGGTAAGCATGAGGTTTTGTTGAAAGAAGATGCCACTGTAATTCGTCAGCGGATGGATGCACTGTTCAATAGCTTGAAGACGCTGCTTGTCGATAAGCTGCGGAAGACAAAAGGACGTTTTGACGAAGAAGAATTGCGTGCAGTGTTTGCCGAACATGGTATGGATGTACCATCGGCAAAACGCTTTATTGGCTCATTGCTGGAGTCACGTACGGAAGAGGGGCGCAGTGTGAGCTATATCAGTAGTGTGAAAAAGAAGGATTCCAACGAACTCTCTTTTACAGTGACAAAGGGGTTTGACCTTTTGTTATCCCGCTATCAGAAACTATTCAGTCAACGTATTGTCGGTAAAAAAGGAGATCGTTTATTGTTTTACAGTACGCCATTCTCCGATCTGAATATGTTGCTTAACCTGCTTTCCATGCTCGACTGTCTTTCATTCAGTGTCGAAGGAGGGGGTACACCTTGTGTACTGGTATATTTCGATGATCCGGAGAGTCTGCAGCGGATTGCCTCTTCCGATGAATATCACAATTTGATTCTCGAGAATAATGAACAGGTGTTCCAGGAACAGATCGAACTGTTTTCTTTCTTCTTCGGGACGGATGGAATGGATGATGCGAAGCGTTGGGATTTTATTGAAGACTATTTTACCGGAATGGGAGTGGAGGAGCTGAAAGCGAAGTACGCTGTTCCCCTATAGAACCAGTTCTTTAAATAATCTTTCTAACGTCCTGTCCAGATCGTCGGAGAAACCGGCATGTGGGCGGGACGTTTGAATACAGGAACTTCTCACGGCAGTCAGCCAACGAAAACGTTCCGGTACATGGAGTTGGGCTATAGGACCACCGTCTTTGGCTCCCGAACATATTTTATTGAATACGTCCAAGTGTGCAAATACCGATTCCCGGTCTACTTCAGAAACATATAGCTCCAGTTTGTCTTCGTTTACCTGACAAACGGACTTGATGTAGCCTGCCTTTTTTGAGAAAAGGATGACGCCCACATTAAAGAACTCCTCACGTTCTACTTTGGGTACCAGGCGGATAACTGCGTATTCATATAAGTGTTTTCCTTGCATTCTGTGCTTCTTTTACAAATGTTTCGGAATGAGCCAGTCTTTCGGTCAGAAAGCGGGTATAAATATCTCTGATTTCTTCGGGTGTCTCACGTGTATCCTCCCAATGCAACCAGTCGTCAGGGATAAGTGCTACGATCTGTTGTATCTTTTCCTCTGTCAGCATGGAACGTAAAGCCACATCGGCTTCTTCAAGTCGGGATGCTTCGGGCAGCAATACGTGGTTTTTTACATAGGGGAATGGGCTTACAGCATGTTTTTCCCAGTTTTCCCACGAGTGGTGGAAATAAAGTGAAGCGCCATGGTCTATCAGCCAAAGCTCTTTATGCCACATCAACATATTGGTGTTGCGGAAGGTACGGTCTATATTGGTCAGATAGGCATCCAGCCAGACAATACGGGAGGCCAGTTCAGGGTCTACTTTAGTTGCTACGGGGTCAAAAGTCAGAGCACCTGACAGGAAGTGCAGTCCCAGGTTTAACCCACGGCTGCCTTGCAATAAATCTTGTATTTCTTCATCCCCTTCGGTACGTCCGAATGCTTCGTCGAGATTCAGGAATACCAGTTCCGGTACTTTGAATCCCAGTATGTGCGCAACCTCTCCACCGATTAATTCGGATATCAATGCCTTGGTGCCATGTCCGGCGCCACGAAACTTTACGACGTATTTAAATTCGTCGTCAGCTTCTGCCAATGCGGGCAATGAGCCGCCTTCGCGCAAAGGAGTGATATAACGGGTCAGGTTGACTGTTCGCAACTCTATCATGGTTGTCCTTTCTGAAAATAGTTATGCCGCCCACTTGAGATGGAGGGCGGCTGCAAAGATAGTGAATATTCACAATTACCCAAGATGTGCTTCCAGAAACTGTTGCAGGATACGGGCATGGTTTCGGACAGGCTCTTTGGAGGCATATAATAAAGTAACCGTTTTATAGGGTCTGATTGTTGTGAGAAAGTTTCGTGCAGCTTCAGATGTTTCCAACTCTTTCCGGTACATAGCAGAGAAACCTTCCCAATGTTCCACCGGGTCTTCATGAAACCACTTCCTGAGTTCGGGGGAAGGGGTGATGTCTTTTTCCCAAACATCATATTTCAGATGTTCCTTTTTCATGCCACGGGGCCACAGACGGTCTACCAGCACACGGTAGCCGTCCTCTGCCTCGGGATCTTCATATACTCGTTTAATTTTAATCTGCGTCATAACTTTATTCTCTATATACTAATATACAATTCATAGGTTGAATTAGTTCATTATTGGAGGGTTATGAATATAATTTTAGGCGCGGATTACACGGATTCTCTTTCTGTAATACAGTGTAATAGCGCAGCCTTTAATCCGTGTAATCCGCGTAATCCGCGCCTAATTTATTTTCAGCATTTAGTTCATTACCATTCCATTCTGAATTAATTCCAATTTATAATTATCTTTGTCCAAATTAGAAATAAAGTCCTATACAGTAGAAACTTCAAGAAAAGGATATGGAAATTAGTATACGCAAAGTTGAAGTCTCGGATTTCAATCAGATCAATGCTCTGTTCAGAGAATTTGCCGAATTTGAGAACTTGTCTGAGAGAATGACAAATACAGTGGAGCAAATGATGGAGGAAAAAGAGCATTTCAATTGTTTTGTGGCGGAGACTGCGGATGGAGAGATCGCCGGTTATGTTACTTACTTTTTTGCTTATTACACCTGGGTAGGTAAATCGTTATATATGGATGATTTGTATGTAAGGCCGGATTTCAGAGGTCAGGGCATCGGTTCGTTACTGATACACAAAATCATTGCATATGCGAAAGCCACCGGATGTCATAGGTTGCGTTGGCAAGTATCAGAATGGAACCAACCTGCTATTGGCTTTTATAAAAAGCTGGGAGCCAATATAAGTGGGGTGGAGCAAAATTGTGATTTGTCTTTCTCTTTTTAAGTCTATTCTGCACAATTTTTTTTCGTTTTATCAGTTCTTATATTGATGAAACGTTATTGTATCCTGAAATGCTTAATTCTTATTTGCCTTCTTTTCTGTGTAGCAGAGGGGCGGGCACAGTTTGATGCGCGCTTTAGCCAGTACTGGGTGGTGAAAGGATATTATCATCCCGGTTGGGCGGGGCAGACGGATAATAAGATGAACATTTATGGTTCGTATGGTATGCAGTTGATGGGCTTCACACATGCTCCCCGCGTGATGTATTTCGGTGCTGACATGCCTTTTTCCTTATTCAATAAACAGCATGGCGTTGGAGTTGGATTCTTCAATGAGGCTATCGGACTGTTCCGTAACCAGCGTTTTTGGGGACAATACGCCTACCAGATGAAAATCAGAAAGGGCAAATTGGGTATTGGACTCCAGGTGGGGATGCTGACTGTAGCTTTCGACCCTTCTGATATTAATCTTGGAGATGAAACGGATGATGATGCTTTCCCCACTACATCGGAGAGTGGTACGTCTGTTGATCTTGGAGTGGGGGCATACTATTCGCACCCTAAATTCTACGCTGCCTTTTCTGCTCACCACTTGACAGCTCCCCGTATCTCTTTAGGAGAAAAAAGCCAGATTAAAATACATCCTATCTTTTATTTGACAGGCGGATACAATATTCAGACACGTAATCCGTTAATTTCCATACAGCCTTCGATACAATTGCAAAGTGATTTTACTTCTACACGGTTGGATGTAACAGGGCAGTTGTTTTATAGCTATCGTTCCAAAGTACTCAGCGGGGGATTGACTTACTCGCCCGATACTTCGGTGACATTCAATATAGGATTGACCGTGCAAGGTGTAACATTGGGATATGCTTATGAATGTTTCACTTCCAAGATAGGTGCAGCGAGCGGTAGCCACGATCTGGTGGTGAGGTATGCATTGGATTTGAATGTGTTTAAGAAAAACCGGAACTTGCATAAAAGCGTACGGATTTTGTAAGAGAATATACGAACAATGGGAAAGAATAAAGGAATGAAAACAATTCATGCGTGGTACGGGGCGGCTTTGTTGCTGTTCGGTTCGCTGATTTCGTGCATGGGAACAGTAGGTAACAGTTCCATGAGAGGTGGCGAGGTAATAGGAGCCAGTGCTGTAGCATGGAACGAGCCTGCACCTTATGGCATGGTGTTGGTGAAACGCGGTTCGGTAAAGATGGGTCCCGATAAGCAAGACAGTTTGTGGGGAACAATCGTTCCTTCACGGGAAATTTCGGTAGAATCTTTCTGGATGGACGATACGGAAGTGACGATTGCTGAATATAAGCAGTTTGTCAACTGGGTACGCGACTCCATTATCCGCGAGCGCCTGGCAGATCCTGCATATGGCGGCAACGAATTGTATAAGATAGAAGAAGACCGGGAAGGAAACCCAATCAAACCTTATTTGAATTGGTCGAAGCCTATTCCGTGGAAGCGGGCGACAGAGGATGAGCAGATGGCCATTGAAAGTGTATATAAGCATCATCCTATTGATGGTACGCTGATGCTGGATGGAGCACAACTGAACTATTATTATGAAATTTATGACTATACCGAGGCAGCTAAGCGCCGTAATCGTTTGAACCCTGCCGAACGTGTCAAGAACACAGATGTTCAGGTGAATCCGGAAGAAGTAATCATGATAACAAAAGATACAGCATATATTGATGATGAAGGACGAATTGTAAATCGTACTATAACCCGTCCGTTATCCAGTGAATGGGACTTTCTGAACAGCTATATCGTGAACATTTATCCCGATACGACCTGTTGGGTGAATGATTTTCCCAATGCCAATAATGAACAATACATGCGTTTGTATTTCAATCATCCCAGTTATAACGAACATCCGGTAGTAGGTGTCAGTTGGGAACAGGCCAATGCATTCTGTGCATGGCGTACCAACTATTTACTTGCAGGACTGCGTGGACAGGCGAAGTATATTCAACGTTATCGTTTGCCGACTGAAGCGGAGTGGGAATTTGCCGCACGCGGAAGGGAAGACAATAAATATCCTTGGAAAGATAGCGAAGAGACCAAAGATGACCGTGGGTGCTACAATGCGAACTATAAACCCGGCAAGGGTAACTATACCAAAGATGGTAACCTGATTTCAACCCGGGTGGGGGCTTATTCTCCTAACTCGAACGGACTCTACGATATGGCGGGTAATGTTGCAGAATGGACATCAACGGCATATACTGAGTCGGGAGTTCTGCAGGCAAATGATATCAATCCGGATATCCAGTATAATGCCGCACCGGAAGATCCGTATGCGTTGAAGAAAAAAGTGGTTCGTGGAGGCTCGTGGAAGGATGTGAATGCATTCATCCGTTCGGACGCCCGGACGCCCGAGTATCAGAATGAGCAACGTTCATATATCGGTTTCCGTTGTGTGCGTACGCAGGTGGGATATAATAAGAAGGGGAAATGATAAGATGCTAAAATGGTGAAATGATGGAAAAAGATACTGTAAACAAGAAAAGGGACTTCGGGCAAAAGTTGCAGGACTTTATGGCGAGTTATCGTGGCAAGGTCATTATGAACTATGCCTATAGCTGGGGAGCTGCTATCGTTATTGCAGGTACCTTGTTTAAACTGACGCATTTACCAGGTGCCAATCTGATGCTTTGGATCGGTATGGGAACAGAAGTGCTGGTGTTCTTTATTTCTGCATTCGACTTGCCAAGCAGGCAGACTGGTACAGCTACAGGCGGAGTGATAGTTGTTGGCGACGAAGGGACGGGTAGTGCAGATGTTAATCAGACTGTATCGCAAGAAAGGAGATCTGCTTCCGTATCAAATCAGCCTGTAGCGGTGACTGTAGGAGCTGCAAATAATCCATCCGGAACTCCTGCTCCGGCTTTTACCCCTGAAATGGAAGAAACCACACAGGCTTATATCGCTCAACTGAAAGAAATGACCGAAATGCTTTCGCACTTCACCGCACAAGCTGAGTCGTTGTCGCATGATGCCGAGCAAATGAGTGCACTGAACCGTAATCTTGCAGGTATCAATGCCATTTATGAAATGCAGCTTCGCAGCGCCAGCACTCAGATCAACACTATCGATCAGGTACATGAGCAGACCCGTAAGATGGCTCGTCAGATTGAAGAACTGAATGCAGTCTATGCACGTATGTTGCAGGCTGTACAAGTTAAGTGATAACTTTTAAAGAGTACTTTAATCGTAAATCGTAAATAAACACCATGTCTCTGAATACTAATCCGGATTCTCCACGTCAGAAGATGATAAACCTGATGTATATCGTCTTGATGGCGTTGTTGGCACTCAATGTTTCATCGGATGTGCTGAATGGCTTTTCATTGGTAGATGAAAGCCTTTCCCGTACAACGGCGAACTCGACCGTGCAAAACCAATCATTATATGATGGGCTTGCCGGTGCTAATAAACGTAATCCGGAGAAAGTGGGACCTTGGTTCGAGAGAGCGGTACATGTGAAGAATATGTCTGATTCGCTCTATGCTTACGTCGATGAATTGAAATTGCGTATCGTGAAGGAAGCGGATGGGAAAAACGGTGATATTACCAATATATCCAATAGAGAAGATTTGGAAGCAGCTTCTTTTGTAATGCTTGCTCCCGGTAGAGGGCAAGGAAAAGAGTTGTTCAATCGGATTAATCAATATAGGAGTGAGATACTGGCTTTTGTTACAGATCCGGTGCAGCAGAAGATTATCCGTGATAACCTGAGTACTGAAGTTCCACGTAAAGCATCGGCAGCTGGAAAGAACTGGCAGGAGTATATATTTGAAAATACTCCGGTAGCTGCTGCTGTCACGCTATTAACTAAATTGCAAAGTGATGTACGTTATGCCGAAGGTGAAGTATTGCACTTGCTGACACAGAATACCGATGTACAGGATGTGCGCGTAAACCAACTTCAGGCTTATGTGATTCCTACCTCTCAGAATGTGGTACGTGGGGGGACGTATAGTGCGCGGGTTATTCTGGCTGCTGTAGATTCTACACAACGCCCGTCCATCTATATAGCCGGAAAGAAACAGCCGGATAATACCGAAGGTTGGTTCGAAACTGTTTGTAATCGTACAGGGGAATTTTCTTTAGATGGTTATCTGGAATTAGAACAGGGTAATGGAGAAGTGCTTCGCAGAGAGTTTTCCCAAAAATATACGGTAGTGGAGCCTACTGCTACGGTATCTGCTACTATGATGAATGTGCTTTATGCCGGATATGATAATCCTATCAGCATCTCCGTTCCCGGGGTACCGGCAGGGCAGGTGCAGGCAAGTATTGTAAGTGGGAATGGTACATTGACCCGTACCGGTAGTGGATATATTGCTCGTCCTACAGCTATAGGCAAGGATGTGGTGATTCGTGTGACGGCATCTGTGGGTGGACGTACGCAATCAATGGGAGATTACACTTACCGTGTACGCCAATTGCCTGATCCGTCACCCTTTATTGAGTATACGGAAGATGGAACGCCGAAGCGTTATCGTGGTGGTCGTGGACTATCCAAGGCTATCCTGATGAATACTCCCGGTATTGTTGCTGCCATTGATGATGGATTGCTGAATATTAATTTCCGGGTATTGGGCTTTGAAACTGTTTTCTTTGATAATATGGGGAATGCCGTGCCGGAAGTGTCTTCAGGAGCTTCGTTCTCTACACGTCAAAAAGATATGTTCCGTCGCTTGTCACGGGGTAAACGTTTCTATATTTCCCGGGTACGTGCGGTGGGGCCGGATGGGGTAGAACGTCTACTGCCTACTACGTTGGAAGTAATTGTGAATTGAAATTAGAAATCGACTATAAAAGGTATAAGACTATGAAACTTTCCTTGAAACTCATAATAGCTGTCACTCTGTGTATATCGAACCTCTCAGTAGGGTGGGCGCAAAGGCAATATCCCGGTTCGCCGGGATTACCGGACGATGTGGTGTGGATGCGTGAAATCTACCGTACGCTGGATTTGACAAAGGATACCAATGGTGCGTTGTACTATCCGGTGGAACCGCAAGGGAATAAGATGAATCTTTTCACAACGATGTTCCGTTTGCTGGCACAGAAGAAAATACCGGCTTACGAGTATCAACTGGATGGCACGGAACGTTTTCAGAAAGATGCTGAGGTGACTTTTCGTGATGTGTTGGATCGTTTCCAGATCTATTATGAATTGAAGAAGGTGGCAAATCGCCGTGATAGCGTTGTGTCTATCAGTAACAGTGACATACCTTCGGCAGATGTATTAAGCTATTTCATAAAAGAAGTCTGGTATTTTGATCAGCGCACTTCTACCTATGGTTCGGTGATAACGGCCATTTGTCCGGTATTGCATCGGTCGGAAGATTTCAGTTCGGAAAAGACCAAATTCCCTATGTTCTGGGTAAACTATCAAGATCTGGTTCCTCATTTAATGCAGTCTAAGATATTCGTTAGCAATTATAATAATGCGGCAAACAGTACTTGGGATGACTTCTTTGCAGCGCGTTTATATAAAGGTGATATTTATAAAACTACGAATTTGCAAAATCGTACCTTATCGCAATACTGTCCCACGGATAGTGCTATGGTGAAAGAGCAGAAAAGGATTGAAAAGGAACTGGCAGATTTTGAGAATTCATTGTACGGTAAGGATCTCGTAGAAGAGACAGATTCGGTTTCTGCAGCTTCGGGGACAAAAATTGTAAAGGCGAATTCCAAAAAGAAAGGACGTGACAATACTGTTACGGTTAGAAGTAAATCTTCTTCCTCTTCTAAGGCTAAATCTTCTTCTGGTAAGTCTCAGTCGGTATCTAAGCGTGAGGCAGCTGCTCCCAAGGCGTCAGTGCGACGGCAACGGCGTTGAACAAAAATGAATCTATTTTGTTCTTTTTAAGAATTAATCCATATATTTGTCCCGATAATTTAAATAAAAAGAATTATGAAGAAGATTTTTAGTGCTTTCATTATAGCTGTATGCTGTATGTTTATGGCTATGCCTGCCCAGGCACAGCTCCTTAAATGGGGTGTAAAAGGTGGTGTGAATTTGACAAAGATAGACTGGGATGGAGGATTCAAAGGAAATAAGGATAACTCGACTGGTTTCTTTATTGGTCCGATGGCTGAAATCACAATTCCTATTGTAGGTCTGGGTGTTGATGGTGCTTTGTTATTCTCGCAGAGAGGTAAAGGTGACGTAAAACAAACCGGAGTGGAAGTTCCCGTTAATCTGAAATATACGATTGGATTGGGTAGCTTACTGGGTATTTATTTTGCTGCCGGTCCTGATTTCTTTTTTGATTTCGACAAGAAAGATAACGTTGACCGGAAGAAAACTCAGGTAGGACTTAACTTGGGAGCCGGTGTGAAGCTGATTAAGCATTTGCAAATAGGTGTGAACTATCAGTTCCCGATGGGCGATAGTTTTACCTGGAAAAAAGCAGGCGATGCCATTGGTGCTAAAAACAAGACTTGGCAAGTGTCTGCCGCTTATCTTTTCTAAGAAGAGAAATATTTATCATATAAATAGCGTTGCTGATTTTGATTGGCAACGCTATTTTTTTGTCGTATCTTTGCCGCCGTGATGAAGAAATTTGTAGATGTCATATTGCCTTTGCCTTTGCCCCGTTGCTTCACCTATTCGCTACCTGAAGAATGGGCGGATGAGGTACAGATGGGCTGCCGGGTGGTAGTTCCGTTCGGACGAAAGAAATACTATACAGCAATAGTGCGTAATGTGCATTATTGTGAACCGACGGATTATGAGGTAAAAGAAGTCTCTACATTGTTGGATGCCCGCCCGATTCTATTGTCGGAACAATTCAAGTTCTGGGAGTGGCTGGCTGATTACTATCTCTGTACACAAGGGGATGTTTATAAAGCTGCTTTGCCTTCCGGCTTGAAACTGGAAAGTGAGACGATGGTAGAATACAATCCGGATTTCGAATCGGAGGTCCGTCTGCCGGAACGGGAACAGAAGATATTGGATTTACTTTCAGCAGAACCCGAACAGTGTGTCACCAAGTTGGAAAAAGACAGTGGATTCAAGAATATACTTCCTGTTATCAAATCTTTGCTGGATAAGGAGGCTATCTTTGTGAAAGAAGAACTGCGCCGGACTTATAAACCCAAGACTGAAACGCGCGTAAGGCTGACAATCGAGATGCGGAATGAAAAACGTCTGCAGGAACTCTTTGATGAACTGGCACGTGCTCCAAAGCAACTGGATTTACTGATGAAATACATTGAACTCTCCGGCATTCTGGGAGGAGACGGTCTGAAGAGTTTCCCTAAAGAAGTCACGAAGAAAGAGCTTTTGTTGCGGGCATCTGCTTCACCGGCAGTGTTTAATGGTTTGGTAGATAAGCATATCTTTGAAGTCTATCAGCAGGAAATAGGACGACTGCACGCTGTTGTGCGCGATACTCTTCCCATCAATCCGTTGAATGAACATCAACAGGCGGCACACGATGAGATTGTGCAATGCTTTCAATCCAAAAATGTATGCTTGCTGCATGGTGTGACTGCCAGTGGAAAAACAGAAATCTATATACACTTGATTGAAGAAGCCATCCGGCAAGGAAAACAGGTATTGTATCTTTTGCCGGAAATAGCTCTTACCACTCAGATAACAGAGCGTCTGCAGCGGGTGTTTGGAGATCGTTTGGGTATTTATCATTCTAAGTTTCCCGATGCAGAACGCGTAGAGATCTGGCAAAAGCAATTGACGGAAAAAGGATATGATATTATTCTGGGAGTCCGTTCCTCTGTTTTCTTGCCTTTCCGTAATCTGGGGTTGGTGATTGTGGATGAGGAACATGAGAATACCTATAAACAACAAGACCCTGCTCCCCGCTATCATGCCCGGAATGCAGCGATTATACTGGCATCCATGTATGGCGCCAAGACTTTGCTGGGTACGGCAACCCCCTCTATTGAGACGTGGCATAATGCCTCTTCCGGAAAGTATGGGCTGGTGGAGCTGAAAGAGCGGTATAAAGAAATACAGTTGCCGGAGATTATCCCGGTGGACATATACGAATTGCATCGCAAAAAACGTATGAACGGGCCGTTTTCTCCATTACTACTTCAATATATCCATGAAACTCTGGCGCAGAAAGAACAGGTTATCTTGTTCCAGAACCGGCGTGGCTTTGCCCCGATGATTGAATGTAATACATGTGGATGGGTGCCGAAGTGCAAGAACTGCGATGTGAGCCTGACGTTTCATAAAGGATTGAATCAGTTGACTTGCCATTATTGCGGTTATACATATCAGCTGCCCCGCGCATGCCCTGCTTGTGAAGGGACCGACTTGCGCAATCGAGGGTTTGGAACAGAGAAGATAGAAGATGATATTAAAGCTTTGTTTCCGGAAGCTACTGTTGCACGCATGGATCTGGATACTACCCGTACCCGTTCAGCTTACGAACGTATCATTGCAGATTTCGAACAAGGGAAAACTGATATATTGATAGGTACGCAAATGGTTTCCAAAGGATTGGACTTTGACCATGTCAGCGTGGTAGGTATCCTGAATGCAGATACCATGTTAAATTATCCGGATTTCCGTTCGTACGAACGTGCTTTCCAACTGATGGCGCAGGTTTCCGGACGTGCCGGACGAAAGAATAAGCGGGGACGTGTTATTTTGCAGACGAAGAGTATCGATCACCCTATTATAGAGCAGGTCATTCACAATGACTTTGAACAAATGGTAGCCGGGCAACTTGCTGAGCGGCAGATATTTCACTATCCACCATATTACCGCCTGGTGTATGTTTATCTGAAAAACCGCAACGAGCAACTGCTTGACTTGATGGCACAGACCATGTCAGGCAAGTTGCGTGCAGTCTTTGGTAACCGTGTGCTGGGACCGGATAAACCGCCTGTTGCCCGGATACAAACCTTATTTATCCGGAAGATTATTGTCAAAATAGAGTATAATGCTCCGATGGCTCGCGCCCGTGAACTGCTGGTGCAGGTTCAGAAAGAGATGGTGTCGGAGGATCGTTTTAAATCTTTGATTGTCTATTACGATGTAGATCCGATGTAGGGGCTACTCTTTGATTCCCTGCAAAATACCGGAATCTGTATCCATATTCTGAATTCTCTTATTGGTACTTTTGTATTGTCGTCCGAAGTTCAGGTTGAAGTTAAGCTTGACAACGATGGTATTTGACATGTTCGTACTGTGTATGTCCGATTTTACAGGATTCAGTGCAGACCAGTTCTCATTCTCTGAGCGGTAAGTTTTCATAAATGGATTGTGTATTCCTGCCATAATAGACCATGCCGGCTGTTTATAACCTATCATAAGTGTATGCATCAGATCGCCTTTCAACAATTGTTCACCGTATACATACCGGTTGGGTGGAGTGATAGTCATAAAGCTCAGAAGCCAGTTTTTATAGGAAGCATCCAGGTTAATACGTAATTCTTTCAAGGTATAGGTGTGCAGGTAATTGTTTCCTGTACTTATATACCGGTTAATTCCCGGTGTAACAGAAAGGCTGATATGATCTTTCCAGGGCTTTATCTTGAATGTGATTTCCGCTGCCAGATGTTGGAAGGACTTCTGGTTTTCATAAGTGCGGATGAACATGCCTTCTTCATAAATCACAGATTCCATGATGGGATTCTTCTCGTATGCATAGCTCACCAGTGCATCAATGCTGCAAATCCCTGTACTGAATACTGCATTAAAATCCTGAATCGTACTGCGGAATGATTTTAAGTCCGGGTTGCCCCTACGCGTTTGTAGGATGTCGATTCTTTGTTCCACATCATTTAGATAGGCTATGGAAGGAGCATTGTTTTTCAGATTGATATGATAGCGGAAATGCAGATTATCCACAGGATTATAAGATATTAAGAGAGAAGGTTGGAGGCCATATCTTTCACTATGGTTATCTTTCTGGCTATAGTAGAAACGGTTGAATGATAGATTTGCCATGTATCCCCAATTCTGAATTTTACCTTTATACTCGGCATAAGCATAACTTTCCGCTTGTTTAAGAAGGACGTCCATCATATCTTCTCCTTCATATCGGTTGTCTGTATAAGATTGCATATGTCTGAGGCCTCCCGTCAGTGTTCCTTGCCCTAATTTTTTCTCATAAATACCTTCGGCTATCAGCGAATACTTCTTTCCGGCAATATCGGAATATAACTCTGTATTGGCGATGCCTTCCTGGTTCTCCTGATAAATGCGTGTATTGCTGCTCTTGATATACGTGCCGACAAGATTGAATATGAGTCGCTGGTCATTCTTTAGATTTTGCTGATAGTATAGATCGAGGGATGGCAGGTGGTTTCGTTCTTTGGTGTGGTCGTAGATGGATACCGGAATGTCAGAATCAGACGTATAGAGCTTGCTCTTTCGGTCTTCATATCCGGCAGGATTATCTTGCAGGGTATATCTGAATTGTGCATTAAAGAGATATTTTCCTTTCTCCTGCAGACTGTAGTTCAGGTTAGAAGTTAACAACTTCTTATTGAACAGCGTTGGCTCTCCGGTTTCCAGACGATGAAATTCCTTGTCGGGGAAGATGAAGCGCTCGTCATACTCACGTGTCCAGTCTCCTTTGCGTTGTATATACCGCACGTTGGCTGAGATTTCAGACTTTCCGTAGTTATATCTTCCGGAAATCATATCGTCGATAGAGGTACGGTTGCTGCTGAGGCTGTGGATGGTACCGCCACTGATGCTACCCCCCGTTTTTTTGTTTTTGGTTATATAATCTATCACGGCAGCAGCGTTTCCGTAGCGTGCTCCCGGAGTATCGTGATATTCTATACGGAGAATATCTTCGGGATTGAGGGAGGATATCTCCGTATAAGTAACCTGAACACCGTTAATCCGTAATTGTACTTCTCCGTTGCCGGAAGTAGTTATTTCGCCCGACATGATATCAACTGTGATTCGGGGAAGTTGTAATTTGCCTAATAAGTCTATGCCACTGGACGACATTTTCAGTTGATTCTGGGTCGGAAGAATAACCTTCCGGTCACCTTTTTCGATGACAGACCGTGCCTGGATGGTAACTTCATCCAGAGCGATAGCCATGACTCCGGTAGAATCTTTAGCAATGAGTTGGGCATAGGAGGGGCTGGCCATACACAGTAGTATGGTCAAAATTGACACTATTGTTTTCATAAATATTTGTGGGAATAGCTGTTACCCGTTGGGTAAACAGATAGTTAAAAACTGAGGTTAGTAATTCAGAAGATCATTGTACAGTCCTTTCAGCCGTTTGCGAAGGTGAATGACAGCATAATGTTTCCGTGACAGTAAGGTATTGGCTGATATTCCGGTGGCGCTGGAAACTTCTTTGGCAGATAGTCCTTCCAGTTCCATTAGTTCGAATGCTTCCCGTTGTTCGGGCGGTAGCTCGGCAAGAGCAGTTTCAAGCTCTTGCCAAACGAGTGACCGCATATATTCTATTTCCGGAGTAGGAGGGGCATCGCTGAACAGCACTTCTGAGAACTCACTCAGTACATTGTCTTCTTTATCATAACTCGAAACCGGCAGTTCTTCCTCCTGCATTTTCTTGCCTTTATTGATAATGGTATTTCGTGCTACGCGATATAGCCATGCTGTAACCTGCTCGATAGGATTGAAAGTGCTTTCAATGGTTTTCACCAACTGATACAACACGTCTTGCAGAATGTCTTCGGCATCTTCTTTAGTGGAAACCCGCTTGCGGATAAATGCTTTCAAACGGGGTTGATTTTCTGCAATCAGCTCTTCCAAACTGTTGTCTTTGCCAGTCAGGTTATTCATTCTCTTTGGGAGTTTCGCTACCGTTGTTTCTATCAAAGTTTCTTTCATTGAAGAATCCGTCTCTTCCGAAAGGACCGCCAAATCCGAATTTCTTTCTTTTATTAATAAAATCCTTGCGTTCTTCCGGAGACATCTTCTCCCATTTAGCACGGAACGGGTTACCCTCTTTACCACCGGGCATTCCTCTACGGCCGGGAAAACCTCCTCTGCCCGGGAATCCTCCAAAGAGAATGCGTGCAAGTACAAACAATGCCAGAGCTTGCCAGAAGTTGATGGCTGCCAGTCCTAAGACTCCGGGTACTACGAAATTCCATAATAGCATGACTATTGCTCCAAATGCCGCAATGGCTAATACCCAAAACAAAGATATAATAAAAAATCTTTTTTTCATGATGTTCTAATTTTTATGATTTACATATTGCTTTGAAAACGTTCTCTGTATATGCTGACAACTGAGAAGAAGAAATATTTTAAGAGAATGCAAAAAAAACTTCTATATTTGCATTTTTAAATAAAAAATGTGCTTATGAAGCCTTGTAGAATACTTTTTGTCTGTTTAGGTAATATTTGCCGTTCTTCTTCTGCGGAAGGTGTGATGAAGCATTTGGTTTCAGAAGCCGGACTGGAAGATCAGTTTGTGATAGACTCTGCCGGTATCTTGTCCTATCATCAGGGGGAATTGCCTGATAGCCGGATGCGTGCCCATGCTATTCGTCGCGGTTACGAGCTCACACATCGTTCGCGTCCCGTGCGAACGGAAGATTTCTATAATTTCGATTTGATTATCGGGATGGATGACCGGAATATTGATGATCTGAAAGATCGTGCCCCTTCTCCGGAAGAATGGAAGAAGATACACCGTATGACGGAATACTGTACCCGCTTTACGCATGCCGACCACGTGCCCGATCCATATTATGGTGGAGCCGAAGGGTTTGAGTATGTGCTCGATCTACTGGAGGATGCTTGCGCAGGATTGTTGGAACGTATCTCCCCCCAATAACTAATACTAATCCCTTTCTTAGTAATAGATAGATGCTGGAGCTACGGATGTTAATTCGTTCCCTTATGGAGAACATTGCGTCCCCTTATAAGGAACATTGCGTCCCTCCATAAGGGGACGCAATGTTCCTTATAAGGGGACGAATTAACGTTGGTATAGAAAAGCTTTCCGCTATGCCTTATTGATTAATACTGTCGGTTGCATCAATCCCTAAAGATTGTAGCAGGAGCGCCAACTCTTTTGCAGATTTGAGAGGCATCCATCCCAATAAATAGCGATGGTAGCAGAAGTCCTTATCTATCAGTTCTATAAATACCCGTGGCTGTTTGGAAGAGAATATGCAGAAGTTCAACTTGCGTATCCCATCGTAAGGTAATACCCGTTTGGAAAAACGGTTGCTTAAGACCAGACCTTCATGCCCAGTTCGGATGCTATGGCATTTATAGAAAAGATAATAGGAAACTATAGGAAAGCATATCATATAAATGATCAGAGCGAAATACTTGGCGATATCTTTTGCCAAGTATTCACTTGAAGGCTCTTCTAAGAAGACTTTCAGCATCATATATCCTAAAACAAGCAGCACTGCTACACAGAAAACGTCAAATAGTATATTCCAGATGCTCCAATAGCTCTTTTCCGGTACTGTTACTGCCTGTTTTGCTTGTGGAGTATAATTGCTGAAAGGTATCTGTTTGTCCAATAAATAGTGGAGAACTTCCGTACCAGTTTTGTTTGGACGGAGCATTTTTGTTTTTCCGGACCGCAATTGCAAGATCAGAATTGAAGGACCTACCCGGAATTTATAATTCTGCATAAAGCAGAAGCTTTGGATATCCTCCGGATTTATTTTCTTTCTGGAAAAGTACTGCTCAACTTTGCGTTTTTCTGTTTCATTTTGAGTGTAATTCATAGCGCTTACTTAGTGAAAAATCTGTTTATCCTGATAGAATCTCTTATCTTCATTCAGGCTACATGTAGCGTCTACACCTGCACTTTGCAGAGTCTCAGCAATGTCATTCAGTGTTCGCCGGGATACCCTGCCTATGTAGTAAAGACGATAGTGATAATCTTTATCCAATATTTCCATCACATGCGTGAAAGCCTGTTCGCGTGCAAAGTCAAAGTTGACTTTAAGTATCTTTTCGTAGGGATACACTATCTCACGCCCTACACTATATATTCTGAGACTTTTATTGTCTACTTTCAGATAGCAAAAGCGTGTCATCAGCATGTGCATGAAGTAGATACTCAGGCCAAACGAAATGATGCCCAGAATATATGCCCACCAACTTCCGAATGCAATAGCCTGATATCCCAATATCATGAACGTGATGAAAAGCACAAAGAAATAAAACATATAGAGTGACGGGCGCTGATAGGTAGCCGCCGGAATCTCCGCCGCTGTCCGTTCCCGCGAGATAGAATTATCAAAAGGTATGTTCTGCGAAACCAGATAGCGGATAATAGATGATGGCTTCTGGAACGGACGAACATAAAAAGCCTTTTGGCTACCCTGTTTCAGGTGTAATGTCAAGATGCCCGCACCATATTTATCCTTGACCTTCAGATTGCTTTTGCGTGGAACCTCGCGAAAACGCTTCATGAAACTGAAACTCTGGATGTCATGCAGCCGGACGCCTTTGTGTTGCAGAAGGCTTTCGGTGCGTTTTTGGTCTTGGGCAGTTGCTTTCATATTTCTTATTTTTTAAGTTCGGGATAGCTGATACGGGTATGGTAAATCGTTTTCAATTTTTCTTTGAAAACTGATTTTACGGTGGCGATATCCTTGAAGGTGATAGGGCATTCCTTGAAGTAACCTTCTTCTACTTGCGAATCAATAATCTTGTCCACCAGGTTATTGATACTATCTTCTGTATATTCGGGCAAACTGCGGGAGGCGGCTTCCACAGCATCTGCCATCATTAAGATAGCTGTTTCACGAGTGAATGGATTCGGGCCCGGGTAAGTGAATAATTCTTCGTTCGGTTCTTCGTCCGGGTGTTCATTTTTCCAGGAAATATAGAAATACTTCGTTTTTCCCCTGCCGTGGTGAGTACTGATAAAGTCTTTTATCACTTTAGGCAAGTTGTTCTTCTCAGCCAGTTTCAGTCCATCCGTCACATGGCTGATGATGACCTGTGCACTTTGTTCATAACTGAGATTTTTGTGCGGATTGACACCTCCCGATTGGTTTTCAGTAAAGAATACCGGATTTTCCATCTTGCCGATGTCATGATATAAAGCGCCGGTACGTACTAACTGGCTCTTTGCCCCAATACGGTTGGCAGCTTCTGCTGCAAGGTTGGCTACTTGCATGGAGTGCTGGAAAGTACCCGGAACTGTTTCGGACAAGCGACGCAGCAACGGACTGTTGATATTGGAAAGTTCTACCAGGGTAACGTTGGAAGTAAACCCGAAAGTCTTCTCCAATAAGAATAAAAGCGGATAAGTAAACAATAGAAGTACTCCATTCACTGTGAAGTAGGTATACATGCTTCCATTCAGTTTCGACAAGTCGTTTTCAGTAATCAACTCAAATGAGAAATAAAGTGCAGCATAGGTAAGTATCACCAGCAGGGCTGTGCGGAAAAGTTGCGAACGCTGTGATAATTCCCGCAGGCTGAATATGGCAACCAGACCGGCGGCCAGTTGCAGGAGTATGAACTCATGCGGATAGCGTAAACAAATGGAGCATATCAGTATAGTGACTACCTGTGTGAGGAATGCCGTACGTGAGTCGAGGAATACACGGATAATGACCGGTAGCATCGCATAGGGAATAATGTAAACATTGTAGATATTATTAGCTACCATAAGGGCCGTCACCACACAATAAAACATGATTAGTGTAAAGAGTAGGGACAGGCTGCCCTTACGTTCATAATAGTCTTTACGGAACAAATCGAGATAAAGCATGAAGCACAGAATAAAGATACCGACAAACAGTGTTTGCCCAGTTAGTATCAAGCGTTTCTGTCCCAGTGACTCACTGCGCTGAATAGATTCTTTCCGTAGACTTTCAAGAATATTATAAGTTTCCTGATCTATAATTTCTCCCCGGTCTATGATCTTCTGTCCGCTTACAACTATACCATTTGCCCAGGCATAATTGTCCAGGGTTTCTTTCTTGGCTGTTTCCGTACGCTGTTCATCGTATGACAGATTTGGATACAGATATTCGTTGAGAGAACACTGTCGTAAAATAAAAGGTGAGTAGTGTGCAGTGTCCGCAGTAAGCAGATAGGTATAGGCATCTTTTACGGAAAACAGTTGTTCGGTGCTTCGTTGGTTGGCAAGTTTATCATCAATTACCATAATGGCAGTGGTGCTGTCTTGCCGTAGTTGGTCGAGTCCCTCCGTAGAAAGTATGCCCGCCTTATAAATTTCCGACAATCTTTTTTCCAGATAACGCATGTAGTCGGAAGAGGGGACAATGTCACGCAGATGACTTTGATAATCTGCTTTCAACTTACTGATAGCAGTCTTTTCTATACTTTTATCTAATTGATAGTAAGGCTGGAAAGCAGCAAGAATACTGTCCTGTTCCCGTTTCACGACTGCATCGTCCTTATAGATAGGGAAATCGAATGTAGCCATAAGTTGTCCATATTTCCACGGCTTATCAATATCGAACTGATAATTAAATTTGCCGTCACGCGGCAGGAAGTATACAATAATAGCTACCGTGCCGATAAATATGAGTACTTTATACAGCAAATCTCTATAAGAAAAGCTTTTTTTAGTCTTGGTTTTATTCATATCGGTTGAATTTTTTGCGAAAAGTACAAAAAAAAACATTAGTGTGGAAAAAAAGGTTTAATTTTGCCGTCTAATTATCTCATAAGTAATGCAAAATATGACAGAAAGAAGAGTCAGAGTTCGATTTGCCCCAAGTCCTACGGGGGCGTTGCACATTGGTGGTGTGCGTACAGCATTATACAATTATCTTTTTGCACGCCAACATGGAGGCGATATGATTTTCCGTATCGAAGATACTGATAGTAACCGTTTTGTGCCGGGTGCAGAAGAATATATATTGGAATCTTTCAAATGGTTGGGCATCCCGTTCGATGAGGGAGTCAGCTTTGGTGGAGAGCATGGACCGTACCGCCAGTCCGAACGCCGTGAAATATACAAGAAGTATGTGAAAGTATTATTGGATGCGGGTAAGGCTTATATTGCTTTTGATACTCCCGAGGAGTTGGAAGCAAAGCGTGCTGAAATAGCCAATTTCCAATATGATGCTTCTACCCGTATGCAAATGCGTAATTCACTGACACTTTCTAAAGAAGAAGTAGATGCATTGATTGCCGAGGGTAAGCAGTACGTGGTTCGTTTTAAGATAGAACCCAATGAAGACGTGCATGTAAACGACTTGATCCGGGGTGAAGTGATAATTAATTCTTCGATTCTGGATGATAAGGTACTTTATAAATCAGCAGATGAACTTCCGACCTATCACCTGGCAAATATTGTAGACGACCATTTGATGGAGGTTTCCCATGTGATTCGTGGTGAAGAATGGTTGCCCTCTGCACCGTTGCACGTGTTGTTGTACCGTGCTTTTGGTTGGGAAGATACGATGCCGGCCTTTGCCCACCTGCCTCTGCTGCTGAAGCCGGAAGGTAACGGTAAGTTGAGCAAGCGTGACGGTGACCGTCTTGGTTTCCCTGTATTCCCATTGGAATGGCATGATCCCAAAACAGGTGAAGTGTCTTCCGGATACCGTGAATCGGGTTATCTGCCTGAGGCAGTGATTAATTTCCTGGCTTTGCTGGGTTGGAATCCGGGTAACGATCAGGAACTCATGTCTATGGATGAACTGATAAAACTGTTCGACCTGAGCCATTGTAGTAAATCCGGTGCTAAGTTTGATTATAAGAAAGGAATCTGGTTCAACCACGAATATATATTGTTGAAGCCGGATACGGAAATTGCAGAACTTTTTGTTCCGGTTCTGAAAGAACAGGGCGTGGAAGCTCCCTTTGAGAAAGTGGTAACTGTAGTAGGTATGATGAAGAATCGCGTAAGCTTTGTACGTGAACTTTGGGAAGCATCCAGTTTCTTCTTTGTAGCTCCGACCGAATATGACGAAAAGACTGTGAAGAAACGCTGGAAAGAAGATTCTGCCCAGTGCATGACTGAATTAATGGAAGTATTGGCAGGTATCGAGGACTTCGGCATCGAAAACCAGGAAAAGATTGTAATGGACTGGATTGCAGAAAAAGGATACCATACCGGAAATATAATGAATGCTTTTCGTCTGACGCTGGTAGGCGAGGGGAAAGGCCCGCATATGTTCGACATCTCCTGGGTGCTGGGCAAAGAAGAGACACTGGCGCGTATGAAACGAGCAATTGAGGTACTTTCTTAATTGAAAGTTAAAAATTGAGAATTGAGAAATACTGCTTGGCATAGTTTACTCCTTTTTAATTTTTAATTTTTTAATTTTTAATTCAACAAGTATGTTTTACGACCTTGCGATAGGTATCTATGACCTTCTGGTGCATCTGGCGGCTCCTTTTAGCCGTAAACCCCGTAAAATGATGAAAGGGCATTGGGTGGTGTATGAACTTCTCAGACAGCAATTGGAAAAGGATGTGCGCTACATCTGGTTTCATGCGGCTTCCTTGGGCGAGTTTGAACAAGGGCGTCCTCTGATAGAGAAAATTCGTGCCAAATATCCTGATTATGGTATATTGCTGACATTCTTCTCTCCTTCCGGATATGAGGTACGTAAGAATTATCGTGGGGCGGATGTGGTATGTTACCTGCCGTTTGATAAACCTCGGAATGTGAAGAAATTCCTGGATATAGCGAATCCCTGCATGGCTTTCTTCATCAAATATGAGTTCTGGAAGAATTATCTGGATGAATTGCATAAACGTCGCATTCCGGTATATAGCGTGTCGTCTATATTCCGTCGCGGACAGGTTTTCTTTAAGTGGTATGGAGGGACTTATCGCCACGTATTACGTAATTTCGATCATTTGTTTGTGCAGAATGAACGTTCTAAACGCTATTTGGGTAAGATCGGCATCAATCGCGTGACGGTAGTTGGTGATACACGCTTCGACAGGGTTTTGCAGATACGTGAGGAGGCCAAAGAATTGCCTTTGGTAAAGCTCTTTAAGAATGATACGATGACTTTCGTTGCCGGTAGTTCCTGGCAACCGGATGAAGATCTGTTTATCGAATATTTCAATAATCACCCGGAAGTAAAACTTATAATAGCTCCGCATGTGATAGATGAAAATCACTTGGTAGAGATAATCCGGAAATTGAAACGTCCGTATGTGCGCTATACCCGTGCGGACGAAAAGAATGTGCTGAAAGCTGATTGCCTGATTATCGATTGCTTCGGTTTACTGTCCTCTATCTATCGATATGGTGAGATAGCCTATGTAGGTGGCGGTTTCGGAGTGGGTATTCATAACACATTAGAAGCGGCTGTTTACGGAATTCCGGTTATATTCGGACCTAAATATCAGAAATTTATGGAAGCCACACAACTGATAGAAGCTAAGGGTGCTTTCTCCATCAAGAATTATGAGGAACTGAAAGAACTGCTCGACCGGATGTTGACGGATGAGAAATTCTTGCGTGAGACGGGAACGAATGCCGGATATTATGTCACCAGTAATGCCGGAGCTACGGATAAAATATTGAGTATGATTAATTTCTAAGAAATAGATATAAATAGAAAGCGGGCAGATAGATTCCTATCTGCCCGCTTTCTATTTATATCTATCTGTCGCTTTTTTACTCTTTATACCAATTAGAATACATCAGATAGTTATGTGCAATCTTCTGATTCAACTCTTTAGCCTGCGCCGGATCTACTTTTTTGATGAATTTTGCAGGAACACCACCCCAGATGCTTCCCGGTTCGATGACCGTGTTGCTCAAGACCAGTGAGCCGGCAGCAACGATAGCTCCTTCACCCACAATGGCGTGGTCGAGAATGGTAGAGCCCATGCCTACCAATGCATAATCTTTAATGGTAGCTCCATGAATGGTGACGTTGTGCCCTACAGAAACGTGATCGCCTATTTCAATGGTTGATTTTTCATATAAGGTGTGCAGTACGCTTCCGTCTTGTATGTTGACCCCGTTTCCGATACGGATGGAGTTTACGTCTCCGCGCAGTACGGTGCTGAACCAAATGCTGCAATCACGTCCCATTTTTACATCTCCGATGATGGCTGCATTGTCCGCTAAAAAACAGTTCTCTCCAAATTCAGGAGTGAAACCTCTGACTGATTTGATTAATGCCATTTTGTATACTGGTTACTATTTAGTGGTTATAATTTACTTGTTGCTTCCTTCAACCATGCCTGTTCTTCTTTGTTCAGGCTTGGCGATAATTTCTCATATACAGTTTGATGATAGCTGTTGAGCCATTCGATTTCTTCTGTAGTGAGCAACTCTTTAATAATTCCCTTTTTACAGATAGGGCAAAGGGTTACGGTCTCGAATTGCAGATAGTTGCCGAACATTCCTTCTCCGGCAGGAACTACCAGAACCAGATTTTCCGTCCGGATTCCATGACTTCCTGCTTTGTATACGCCCGGTTCGTTGGATGTCAGCATACCCAGTTGCAAGGGTACTGGGTTCTCGTTCATCCGGATACTCTGTGGCCCTTCGTGTACATTCAGGAAATGGCCCACACCATGCCCTGTACCATGAAGGAAGTTCATTCCCCGTTGCCATATCGGCATACGTGCCAGTACATCCAGTTGTGCTCCGCGTGTACCAACAGGAAATTTAGCCATTGCCAGTGCGATGTGCCCTTTTAATATTAATGTATAGTCTGTTTTCTCTTCTTCGGTTAGTTTGCCTAAGGCAATCGTACGTGTAATATCTGTGGTTCCGTCCAGATATTGTGCGCCGGAATCTAATAGCAGAAAACCTTCAGGCTTTAGAGGAACATCTGTTTCAGGAGTTGCTTCGTAATGTACGATTGCCCCATGTTCTTTGTACCCTGCAATGGTGTCAAAGCTTTCTCCCCTGTATAAATCTTGTTCGGCACGGAAGTTATGCAGCTTTTTGTCTACACTTATCTCGGTCTCTTTGCCGGTGGGGACTGCCTCTTCCAGCCACTTCAGGAATTTGACTAGGGCTACTCCGTCCCGTTGCATTGCTGCGTGTATTCCGGCTATCTCCTGTTCGTTACGAATTGCTTTCAGCAGAGTAACCGGGGAAGCACCATGAATGATTCTGCAATTGGGGTTGACAGCCGAATACATGGCGTAATTTGTTTTAGCCGGGTTAATGAGCAGGCTATCCACATTTATCCGGTTGAGGTATGTTTCCACTTCTTCATAAGGGTGCAGACTTACTCCTATTTCTTTTAGATAGTCGGCAACCTCAGGAGTAATCTTTTGTGGTTGGATGAAAAAGTGTGTATGTTGTTCTTCAATCAATAGGTAGCTGACAACTACAGGATTGCAATGTACATCACTGCCGCGTAGGTTAAGTGTCCATGCAATTTCGTCCAAAGCTGACAGGAATAATGCTTTGGCATTGCACTTTTTCAACTCTTCCCGGATAATGGAAATTTTTTCTGTGCTGCTTTTTCCTGCATATTTCGTTTCATGGATAAAAGCTGGATCTTCCGGCATTGGCGGTCGGTCAGTCCATAATTGCTCTAACGGATCTGAAATACTTTTCAGCCGTATCCGGTGTTTCTGTAATTTAACTCTCATGTCCTCTACAGCTTCTGCAGAAAACATTTTTCCATCAATACCTACGGTGTCACCGGGAGCTAATTGCATACTTAAAAACGTGGAGATACTGGGTGTTTCAGGAAGCATTTCTTTGTATAATTCTATTTCAGTACCTTCCAACTGTTGGGCAGCCTGGAGGAAATAGCGGGAATCGGTCCATAATCCTGCCTTAGTGGTAGTAACGACAACGGTTCCTGCGGAACCTGTAAAACCGGAAATCCATTCCCGAGATTTCCAATGGGGAGCAACATATTCACTCAGATGCGGGTCCGTACTCGGAATGATAAAGGCCTGTATGCCCTTTTGACTGAACAAAGCCCGTAAGGCTTGTATCCGATTGTTTATTGTCTGGCTCATATACTATTTATATATAGGTATAACATTCATCCCTCAAAGATACTCACTTTCTTTGAATATCTTTTGCCGATTACTGTACTTTGTCCGTTGATAAGAGGAAACCAATGCCTTTTTTAATGCACAGACCGTACCAACGCCGTACCAACGCCGTACCAACACCGTGTCAACTCCGTACCAACTCCAAGCATATAGACATGGAGCAGATACGGATCAGACACGGACTGGATGCGGGACGGGCATTATGTCGGTCAATATCTTTTGCTGGCATATATCCTGCGTGCCTGCTTTTCCTCTGGGGCTGAGAGCTTTCTTGTTGAGATAATCTTTCTTCTTTTTACAGAATTTTTGGCGGAAAGTTTTGTGGATAAAGAAACTATGTGTAATTTTGCCGCTCAATTTAATCGTGAGATTTTTAAACCATTAACATTTAATTAAAAGAAAATGATTGTAGTACCTGTAAAAGAAGGCGAAAACATTGAAAAAGCGCTGAAGAAATTTAAAAGAAAATTTGAGAAAACTGGTATCGTTAAGGAATTAAGAAGCAGACAGCAGTTTGACAAACCGTCTGTGGTTAACAGACTTAAGAAAGAACGTGCAGTTTACGTACAAAAACTTCAGCAAGTAGAAGATTAATAATTCGTAATTTCCTTTGAATTATTGAATTCTTTTCATACATTCGTTGCATGATTTTTGATGTAGCGATATATGTGGTTGACAGACTCTTTTCTTGACTATCTTCAGTACGAACGGAATTACTCCGAAGAGACTATAAAGTCTTATCGGGAAGATTTGCGTCAGTTTGAAGAGTTTGCGAGAGAAGAAATTGGAGATTCAGCTCCATCGGAAGTAAAGGCTGAACTTGTTCGCGAATGGATTGTTTCCTTAATGGACAGGGGATATACTTCTACTTCAATAAACCGGAAGCTAAGTTCGCTCAGATCATTTTATAAATTCCTTTTAAGGAAGGGTGAAGTGGCTGTGAATCCATTGCAAAAGATAACGGGACCTAAAAATAAGAAACCGTTACCTGCTTTCCTTCGGGAGAGTGATATGGATAGGTTGTTGGATGAGGTGGATTTCGGTGAAGGCTTTAAGGGGTGTCGTGATCATATGATTATTGAGATGTTTTATGCCACAGGCGTGAGACTTTCAGAATTGATAGGATTGGACAATAAAGATGTAGATTTCTCTTCTTCACTTATCAAAGTGACGGGGAAACGAAATAAACAGCGTTTGATACCTTTTGGCGAAGAGTTGAAAATTGCAATGACGGAGTATGTCGATGTTAGGAATGAAGCAGTTCCGGTTCGGACGGATGCGTTTTTTGTCCGGGAAAATGGAGAGCGTCTTTCCCGCAGTATTGTTGAAAATCTAGTGAAACGAAACTTGTCAAAGGTAGTAACGTTGAAGAAACGTAGTCCTCATGTGTTGAGGCATACTTTTGCTACGACTATGCTGAATCATGATGCAGAACTCGGAGCTATAAAAGAACTTCTCGGTCACGAGAGTTTGGCGACTACGGAGGTTTATACGCATACTACTTTTGAAGAACTTAAAAAAGTGTATAACCTGGCTCATCCTCGGGCCTAAAAGTAAGGAGGTAAGTATGGAAGTAAGAATTCAATCAATTCACTTTGACGCGTCAGAGCAATTGCAAGTTTTTATTCAGAAGAAAGTTGCAAAGTTGGAGAAGTATTACGATGATATAAAGAAAGTAGAGGTGTCATTAAAGGTAGTTAAACCAGAAACAGCAGAAAATAAAGAAGCTGGCGTAAAGGTGATTGTGCCTAACGGCGATTTTTATGCAAGCAAGATCTGCGATACGTTTGAAGAGGCAATCGATTTAAGTGTCGAAGCCGTAGAAAAACAGCTGGTTAAGTACAAGGAAAAACAACGGAGCAAATAAAATTTCGCTAAAATTTTGCGGAAAAGAAATAAATGCCTAAATTTGCAGCCGTTTCGCTCGCACTAGAACGTAACGGTTGCATTTTTTGAGTAATTGCCTCTTTAGCTCAGCTGGCCAGAGCACGTGATTTGTAATCTCGGGGTCGTTGGTTCGAATCCGACAAGA
>ERZ834382.467-NODE-467-length-49586-cov-12.363167_pt1 | contig 49586 bp, 37 predicted proteins | sample MGYA00519692_ERZ834382 | MGnify/ENA primary metagenome ERZ834382 (study PRJEB31850, sample SAMEA3708751) | human gut metagenome | biome: human gut; feature: human-associated habitat; material: faeces | place: China | collected 2014 ...
CATTAAACGAACGATTAAAAAACGATTTTTCTCTCTAATCTATTCGTTTATAGCTTTTTATCTATAAAAAGTTCCACATAACTGTTTCATTGCTTCTTTTTCCGCGACGGTAGGAAGCGCTGGAATAAAATGAATGCAAGTTAGGCTACTTAAAATAATCGCATTACATAACTTGACCGGTAGGTATTTCGCTACTCCGGTGTCCCTAAAAAATATCCTGACGCGAAGTAACTTCGCGAAAATTTCATGAACGAAAGTACTGACTCTCAACTTTCTACTCCTAACTCTCAATTACTCCACTGGTTTGCAGTTCGCGTTTCCTATAGTCGTGAATTGGCTTTGAAAGCTATTTTAGACGAGGAAAACATAGAGAGTTTTATCCCTATGCGTTACGGAATAGTAATGAAAGGTGGTAAGCGTGTACGTAAGTTGGTTCCTGCCATACATAATCTTGTCTTTATTCATTCTACTCGTAAGCGTATAGATGCTTTGAAGGATGAACTCGAGGGAAAAATGCCTATACGTTTCATTATGAATCGTGAATATTGTCGTCCGGTCGTTATTCCTGATGCGCAGATGCGTAACTTTATTCTCGTGGCGGGTAGTTACGATGAAGCAGTTCTTTATATTGAGTCAGCTGAATTGAACCTGGTGAAAGGTCAGAAAGTTCGTATCACGGATGGTGTCTTTAAAGGCGTTATCGGCGAGTTTGTTCGCATCAGGCATGATCGCCGCGTGGTCGTTAATATTGAAGGTGTCATGGCTATTGCTACTACTTTTATACCACCTTCGCTTGTTGAGCCGGTAGTTATTGATTGATAATAGTATTATCATCTTAAGTTTGTTGAAAGGTCTTTTCTTTTTAAACGAAAACAATTTATTATATGGATTCTAAATCTTCATCATTATTTTCCTTAGCCCATCATCTCCTCACTTATGGGCTTGATGGAAGTCCAATTTATGCGGACCAATTTACACGTTTGAATCGTGATGTCTACGAACGAGCTATTGAACTTTATAATACTCGTGGAACTACGGTTGAGGAAGAGGCTGAACTCTGTCTTGGCTTGTTAGTGGCTTTTGCTGCTACTATCTATGATAATGGTAGTAAGCAGGAATATATTCAGAATGTGCTGGATCGTAGCTGGGAAGTACTTCCAAAACTTTCTCCTTCATTGCTTAAGGTGCGTCTTTTGACTTATTGTTATGGTGAATTTTATGATGAGAAATTGGCAAAGGAAGCACAGAAAATTATCAATACCTGGAATAAGACGGAACTTACTCTAGAGCAGGCGGAAATTATTGAAGAATTGAAGAATTTTGAGGAAAATCCGTATCCGTTTGAAGAGGTGGGAGAATAACTATTTCATTTTGAATTTGAGTTTGTGATAATGTAATAATATAATCTGTTGAAACTTCGGTAAATACTTAGATTGTGACTCAAAAATGATAATAATATCTTGCTGTAAGTAAAATTAGTAAAGCAATTTTGGGCTGTGAAGGTCTAAAAGATTTTATTTTCAATTTCAGACCGAAGCTTTATTCGGATGTTTAAGTATTTTATAGAACTAACAATATTCTGTGTAATCTATTTCATAAAGTAATACAAAATATTCGTGGTAGTATGTCTAAATTTGTTTAGTTCTCTGCGAGAAAGACAACTTCGCGACAAGAAAAAAACTCAGTTTTACCCATGCTTTCTCTAGAACCTCTGTGGGGTATATGTGAATTTGTATTTGGGACATGGATTTTTTGTTTAAGTGAACTTGACAATAAAGGCTTATATTGCTTGATGAAAAGCTGGAGATATTATGTTGAGTGTGACTAGGTTGAATCTTTCTATTATCTATGTGTTTTTACTGTTATGCGCTGTAGTTATTTCTGCATCCTATCTGTGATTCGAGAACAGTTACATCACTAGTCTTTGATGGTGATATTTTCTTTGTTTTGTTTAATAATCAGCGTATCATCTGTTTGTTTATGACAACCATTCGTATACTCTTATTGAACAGTAGTATTGAGAGGATAAGATAGTTACTGTTTACTATAGTGTACTGTAAAGTTCAAGGTTTCTCTACTTGGAATTGTCTTAGGATATTTTGAGATACTATTGAGAGTTGTCTTATAAGAAAGGGATGCTCTGGATTGAGTACTAACTTTTCGGAAATTTATGCGGACAAGAAATCAAGGGAAAGAATATTGTGAAATTCTGTTTGTTGAGATAATAGAGGGTAATAAATGAAATTTGATTTTAATTATCAAAGCCCATTACTCAATGAATGGGCTTATTCGCTTTGAAATGTTTACATTTTGAGTTGTTTTTTATTCTTTAGTGAAAAAAATTAAATAATAATTGAAAGATGAAAGCTTGTTTTATGGGACTTGGCTATATAGGCCTACCTACTGCTATTATTGCTGCTAATAACGGTATTCAAATAGTTGGAGTTGATATTAACCCAAAAGTTGTCGAAATGACAAACCGAGGTCATTTGCATATAATAGAGCCGGGTATGGAAACTTTACTTAAAAAGGTAGTTTCCGATGGTATGTTGAAAGCGACGATTACACCGGAGATTAGTGATGCATATTTTATTGTTGTTCCTACTCCTTTTAAGGGAAATCATGAACCTGATATTTCTTATGTAGAATCTGCTACTCGTGCAATTACACCTTGTTTGAAAGAAGGAGATCTATATGTAATTGAATCGACTTCACCCGTAGGTACTACAGATAAAATGGCAAATCTTATCTTTTCAATTCGTCCAGAGTTAAAAGGTAAAATATTTATAGCTTATTGCCCTGAACGTGTATTGCCGGGTAATGTCATTTACGAACTAGTGCATAATGACCGTGTAATCGGTGGTATGGATGAAGCATCAACGGATAAAGCAATAGAATTCTATAGTCAGTTTGTGGAAGGCACATTGCATCGGACTAACTGTAAAACGGCCGAAATGTGTAAGTTGACGGAGAATTCTTCACGTGACGTTCAGATTGCATTTGCCAACGAACTATCTTTGATTTGTGATAAAGCGGGTATTAATGTTTGGGAATTAATAAATTTAGCCAATAAACATCCCCGGGTAAATATTTTGCAACCGGGTTGTGGGGTAGGAGGACATTGTATTGCAGTTGATCCTTATTTTATCACTGCTGATTTTCCTATTGAATCTCAAATAATTTCCAAAGCTCGGGAAATAAATAATTATAAAGCCTTTTGGTGTGCTGAGAAAGTTGAAAATGCAATGTTAAAGTTTGAGTTAGAACATCATTGTAAACCTGTTATTGCCATGATGGGGTTAGCTTTTAAGCCAGATATTGATGATTTGCGCGAAGCACCAGCCAAATATATAACCACGAAGGTGATGCAGAGTTGTAATAACGCTGATATTCTAATCGTAGAACCGAATGTGGAAGAACATAAAGTCTTTAAATTGACCAACTATAAGGAAGCTTATGAAAAGGCTGATATTGTAGTATTTTTAGTTGCTCATTCTGTATTTAAAACTTTGTCCTACGATAATACAAAAGTGATATTAGATTTTTGTGGTATTTATAAAAAGTAAAATTAACTGTATGAAAAAAGTAATGTTGGTTTTTGGGACGCGTCCCGAAGCTATAAAGATGGCTCCACTAGTAAAAGAGTTTCAAAAATACCCAGCTCATTTTCAAACGATCGTATGTGTCACTGGGCAACATCGTGAAATGCTTGATCAAGTTCTTCATATTTTTGATATTATACCGGATTATGACCTGAATATTATGAAACAAGGTCAGGATTTGTATGATGTGACGGCTCGAGTGTTAGTCGGTTTGCGCGATGTATTGAAAGAAGTACAGCCCGATGTTGTATTAGTACATGGTGATACTACTACTTCAACTGCTTCAGCACTAGCTTCATTTTATCAGCAGATTCCCGTAGGACACGTGGAAGCTGGATTACGTACACATAATGTCTATAGTCCTTGGCCAGAAGAGATGAATCGCCAGTTAACAGGACGTATAGCTACTTATCATTTTGCACCAACAGCATTAAGTAGAAGTAATTTATTAGCAGAAGGAATAGATGAAAATGCAATTATAGTGACAGGCAATACGGTAATTGATGCTCTCTACATGGTAGTTGATAAGATTAAAAGTGATGAACAATTAAATGGAGAATTAGAATCTATATTGATAAATTCAGGTTATGACGTAAATCGTTTAGTAAATGGGAAGAAATTAGTTTTGATAACTGGTCATAGGCGAGAAAACTTTGGCGATGGATTCATTTCAATGTGTGAAGCTATTAAGACACTAACAAAAAAATATTCTAATGTTGATTTTGTTTATCCAATGCATCTGAATCCCAATGTCCGTAAACCTATCCATGAAGTATTTGGAGAAGATTTGTCTACCTTGGATAATATGTTTTTTATTGAGCCATTAGAATATCTTTCATTTGTTTACTTAATGGAAAAGTCAACTATTGTTCTTACGGACAGTGGTGGTATTCAAGAAGAAGCTCCGGGGCTTGGCAAACCTGTACTTGTCATGCGTGATACAACAGAACGTCCGGAGGCTTTAGAGGCTGGTACTGTAAAGCTAGTAGGTACTGATTATGAGAAAATAGTGAATGAGGTATCTGCGTTGCTTGATAATCAGGAGTACTATAATAAGATGAGTAAAGCTGTGAACCCTTATGGTAAAGGTAATGCAAGCCTTTTGATCGTTAATAACTTGCTGTAAATGCTTCTTTGGGTAAATATCTTTTTATTAGTTATAGAGTTCTTGCTTTTAAAAAAAATAAATAAACTATTTACGCCGCTTGGACTTTTTGTACTTATTTGGTTAATTGCCTTATTGTTTTTGCCTTTTGCTGAAGAATATTATTCATATAAAGTCAGTGATCGATTTTATTTATTTTATTTAGCTCTGACTTCTGTTAATATATTCCTTTTAGTATTTAGTGGTAATAACAATAAAAATGTGGAACGTAAGCAGTATGATAGAAAATATTTATCTAAATTAGGAAGAGCCAATGATTTAGTTCTTATTTTAACTACACTGTGGGTAGGTCTTTTTTTTATTGACGTTTTTAGGAAATATTCAGTTCTTTGGCTGGTAAATCCAGTTGAACTGAGAGAAATGTTTTTTGATGGTAGAGCTGACCTTATTGTAGGTGCTTCATATTCAAAATTGTTGTTGTATTTATCTACATTTTTTTCTTGTGCATTAATTTTTTATGGTAATAAGAAGAAAAGATTATATTTACCTGTTTTTTTAGCATTGATGTTTGCTACGGCATATTTAGGCCGTAATGAATTCTTTAAGGTCATTATGATGTACGTTTGTGCATTGCATACAAAGTATGAATGGTCTATGAAAAGGTGGATTATGATTGGTGGTACATTGTTTTTTGTATTGATATTCATGTCATCCTTATTAAATAAAGAAAACAGGTATGCTGATAATAGAAACTCTTTTATATCTGCAATTGAAGCTATTGGATGTTATGCTAGTGGTAGCATAATTGCATTTGATGATCATATATCTACTTCAACTGAATTGACATATGGAACTTCTACATTTTATCCTTTGTTACGAAGGCTAGGAAGTCAAGTCTCTCCTCCTAATTATACAGAAGACTATATTGGAAATATAAATACTTTTACCTATTTACGCCCTTTTTATGATGATTATGGAGCAATTGGTATATTGTTTTTAGTCAGCCTTTTTAATTGGATATTGATAATTTTTAGTGTTAAATTGTTACGCTATTCCAGTATTTACATGTTTGTTATATATATAAGTATATTTCCAGTTGCTTTATTTTCTATTCAAGGTTTTGAATTGCAATCTATAGAGTTTTTTTCTTCAGTATTATATTGTTTGATAATTTGTTATTTATGTAAATTTAAATTTATCTATTTATGAAGGTTTGTATTATTTCTGATATATATGCATCATACAAAAACCGTGGTGGGGTTGAGGAACAAATGGAAAATACAATATTGTATTTAAAAAAAAATGGTGTTGAAGTTGTGTATTATGATTATGATCCGCAGACCATTATAAATTCGGATATTGTGCATTTTTTTAAATCTTTGTATTGGTATTGGCCTATTGCAGAGTTTTGTGTGAAAATAGGTAAACCTTATGTCATTACGCCAGTTTTTTATATCTCTGATTTCTATAATAGAATACAATATAGAATTATATCTCAATTTAAAATTCGTGGACTTTTTAAAGTGGCTTGTATATTGAATCTTTGGAATAATGCCGTTTGTCTTTTCCCAAATACATCTGCTGAAGAAAAGCAGATTTTAAGTTATACAAATCATCATAGATCTAATATAGTGTTAAATTGTGTTTCCGATGAATTTTTTGATGCTAAAATTGATTTAGGGCAGGAGTATATTAGAAGTTTAGGCTTACAAGCTAATGAATATTTGCTCAATATAGCAAGAATTGAGAAACGTAAGAATCAATTACGTTTGGTGAAAGCCATGAAAGAGATAGGAATGAAATTGGTATTAGTTGGCCCAATAGGAGATAAGAAATATTTTAGTGAGGTAATGAAATTTAAGAATGCTATTTATTTAGGTGAGATATGGGATCCCTCTGAAAAAATTACTTTAATAAAATATTCAAGATTATTTGTATTACCTTCATTGCTAGAAACTCCAGGTATATCTGCATTGGAAGCTAAATATTATAAAAAAAATATTCTTTTAACAAAAATTGGAGTTGGAGAAGAATATTTTAAAGACTATCAAGGGATTAGATACGTGAATCCCTTGTCTGTTAGAAATATAAAACAAAATTTATTTTACCTATTAGATAATACATCTCTATGTAATGATAAAAATCAATTGCCGAGATATAAAGATCAGATTAAGATTATTGTTGATAAATATAATATATTGTTAAATGGTTAGTGTTGTAGTATTGGCATATAATGAAGCTAGTAGGATTTCTTATTGCTTGGATTCTTTATCAGAATTCTCTGAAGTGATAGTTTTAGATATGTATTCAACTGATGATACATGTCAAATTGCAGAGAATTTTGGTGCTAAAGTTATTAAAGTACCTGCACGGGAAAAATTTGATATTCTTAGAGAAGAGGGGATTAAGGTAGCTAAATATGATTGGATTTTATTTATAGATGCAGATGAATTGGTCCCTAAGTTATTATGTGATTATATACATAATACAATTAAATCAGATAGTAAAGTAGATGTCTACAAAATACCTCGTGTTAACTATGTATTTGGAAATAAGATGCTTGGATGTGGGTATTGGCCTGATTCTCAGATTAAATTATTTAAAAAAGGATCATTAACTTTATCTGAAGAAGTTCATAATTTTATGCATGTAAATAAAGAATCTATAGTTGCTTCTTTTCCTGTAAATGAAAATTTAGCCATACAACATTTTACAAATAATTCAGTTTTTGATTTTATTTCAAAAATGAATGTCTATACATCAATTGCTTCTGGAACAAAGAAAAAAAAAACGTCCTCGGCACTAAGTCTTTTTTTTAGATTATTGTTGTTTCGTTTTATTAGAGCTAGAGGATTTAAGAGTAAAATGGGACTTGATTTTTCTATGTTATTAGCATTTTATGGAGTAGTACAATATATGAAAGAAAAGTATCCAGCTGTTGATTATAGACAAGAAAAAGAAGATATAATAAAAGAATATAAATTATGAAAATTCTAATTTTATCTTTTGGGAATGGCGGGATGCTGCATTATGCCGTTGATATAATCAATTCTATTTCCAGAATAAAAGAGAATTCTATTTGTTTTTTGACTACTGATTTGTGGAATGAATTTTCAGATAATGTACATCAAGAACAAATTATGGAAAATAGGAATATTTATTTGACTATTAAAGCATTTAATCCTGATGTAATTCATATAACTTCTTTTCATCCATTTTTGTTGCTTCTGATATCTAAAATAAAAAAGTATAGAATCGTTTATACTATGCATGATTGCATTTCGCATCCTTATGGATATAGCTTAATAAAAAAGTTTAAGCTAAAATTAGTATTTAATAGATTCACTCAAGCATACTTGCTCAAATATGTAAATGATATTGTCACTCTAAGCTCTTTTGTTGCGGGTGAACTTTATATTAAATATAAAAGAAAATCTTTTATGATTCCTCTTGTTAATTATAAAGATAAATTTGAATCAATAAGTAAGGATTCTGTTTATGAATTTGACAAGGATTATATTAATGTGTTGCTTTTTGGCTCATTAGGAAAATATAAGGGAATTGATACCGTATTTAATTGTGTGAAGTTTATATCTGTTAATCGCCAATATGCTCATATTAGATTTGTCGTAGCTGGTAGAGTTATTTCAAATATAAAAAAAGAAAATAATGAGAATCTGATATTTATAGACCAATTTATACAAGATGGTATGATTGATAATTTATTTAAAGGGTGTTCACTTGTTTTTCTTCCATATATTGAAGCTAGCCAGTCTGGTGTATATAGCTTAGCTATGTCTTATAGTATTCCAATATTAAGTAGTTCTGTGGGATCATTTAATGAATATGGGTATTATTATTCTAACGGTATTTGCTATTATAATGATGATCCTCAAAATATTCTAGAACAAATAATAGAAGTTGCTAAACTTGAGAAAAAACGTGATACTAAGTTTGATAAGAATTTTTTGGCAAAAAAATATCTGGATATTTATGAGCAAAATATTTAAAAACTATATTTATCAAACATGTTTTCAAGTTTTATCTATTTTATTGCCTTTTATTGTCATTCCTTATGTAACAAATATATTAGGGCCTGAATTGTATGGTAAATATACCTATGAAGTTACTTTAAGTACATATTTTTATACGTTTTTAAATTTTGGTCTTAATTTGTATGGAACAAGAGAAATGTCTTATTATAGAAACTGTCGACAAACAGTTTCTATATTATTTTTTAAGATTGTCTTTTTGAAAATATTTCTGTTTTTAATTTCTCTTATAATATATCCTTTTGTACATAATTCGGTATTGTGGTATTTGACTATTTTTAATATTGCATTTTTATTCTTTGATTTTACTTGGTGTTTACAAGCACTTCAATATTTTAAAGCAATTTTTTTTAGAAGTTTATTTCTAAAAGTGACTACCTTCAGTCTAATATTTTTATTTGTCAAAAATCAAGATGATTTTTTGATATATGCAAGTATTCTTTTAATAGGGAATTTTATAAGTGTTTTATTTCTTATTCCTATTATAGCTAGGTATATTAATCTTTCTTTATATAAATATACCTTTAGTAAAAATATATTTAAGGTGCTATTGCTTTCATTACCACTATTTATACCCCAACTATTTATTGATTTATATAATAGTATTGATAAGTATTTTATTAATTATTTTGTAGGTAATAGTGATGTTGGTTTCTATGAAATTGTTCAAAAAATAGTTAGAATGATGCTATTTTTTATTTCTTCGGTTGCTATTGTTATAACACCTGAGTTGTCATTTAGAATAAAAAATAAAATGAATTATAACGAGTTGTTAACAATGAGTTTTAAGTTTATTTTGTATTTATCTATTATTGCTTCATGTTTTCTTTCCGTTTTTGCTGAGTTAATAATTTCTGTATTATTAGATCCGAGATATATTAGTTGTATTTTATTGTTGCAAATTTATAGTTTTATATTGATACCTATTGCGATGGGAAGTATTATTGGAAGCCAATATATGATATCTATGGGGATGGAAAAAGTTTATAAATATCCAATTCTGATAGGATTAATTGCTAATGTAATATTGAATATTTTTTTAATAAATAAATTTGGTGCACAAGGAGCGGTTATTACAGCTTTGGTTAGTGAGAACCTTGTAGTATTTAGTATGATATTATTTGTGTATAAATCTTATAACTTTCTGGATCTAATAAAGAAAGAGTATCGCTTAGGCATCTATTTATTATTTTCGATTTTGTTCTCTATGTTTTTGAATTCTATTGATTATAAATCAACTTTATATTTGTGTATGTCTTTGCTTTTTGTCTTGTCTTCTTTGTTTTTATTACTATATAAGAATCCATTTGTTTTTAATGTGATCGCGAAATTGAAAAAACGAACAGTTTAAATATAAGTAATTTTAGTATCAATTGATAATGAATATAAAAAAAATTGCGAAAAGAATTATGTTTCATTTATTCTTTTTGCCTATAAAAGTGATATTCTATTTTAATCATAGAGTATATATGAGATTATATGTTCCTTTATTGAAAAGACAAGGTATTAATCTCGAAGGGATGCCGCGTTATATTGGTGCTAATGTTGTATTTGATGATTTTTCTATGATTACTCTAGGGGATAGAGTTGTAATTAGCGATCAATGCCATCTACTTACTCATGATTATAGTGTAACTACGGCTTTAATTGCAATTGGAAAAATGCCAGAACATGACATTGCATTAATTAGGAGTATAAAAATCGGAAATAATGTTTTCATTGGGAAAAAAGCATTGATATTACCAAATACTAAAATCGGTGATAATTGTATAATTGGTGCTGGAAGTGTTATCCGTGGTGATATTGCTAGTGGCTCTATCGTTATAGGCAATCCTCATGTAATAGTTGGTAGTATCTATGATCAAGCACGCAAATGGGAAAAATATTTGTCTGATAACAATTATTGTCGTATAGATAAATGAATATATTAATAAATGCTTCCAATCTTAAAAAAGGAGGGGGAATGCAGGTTGCGGATTCTTTTATCCGACAGTTATACAATTATAAATCTCATAAGTTTTATGTGGTAGTAACTGATTCTTTATCTGATCTGCTAGATGATCTTACTAGTAGTGATAATTTGATTTTAATAAAATATACGCAAAAGAAAAATTTGCTGAATGTTCTGTTTGGAAAAGATGCATTTTTAAATAATTGTGTAAGAGAGTATAATATAGATAAGGTCTTTTCTATATTTGCTCCATTTTGGCGCCCTTCGGTGAAGCATATTTGTGGTTTTGCTAAGCCTCAATATATTTATAAAGAATCTCCTTTCTTTTATAATTTGAAATTGAAACAACGTGTTAAATGTAAAATTGTAGAATTTTTGCATATGCGTGTTATAAAATTGGAAAGTGATATTCTTATAACTGAAAATTTAAATGTTTCTACTCGTCTATTTGAAATATGCCATAAACGAATACCTGTTTTTACTGTTACAAATTACTATAATCAAATTTTTGAAAAACCGTCCTTATGGGATACTAGAATCCAATTACCAAAATTTTCGGGATTTACATTATTGACAATATGTGCAAATTATCCTCATAAGAATTTAAAAATTATACCAGATGTTGTGAAATATCTAAACGAAAAATATCCGAATTTTTTGTTTAGATTTATATTAACTATATCTCCAAATGAATTTTTTATTAATAATGTTTACGCTAAAGAGGTACTTTTGTTAGGAAATGTTAGTATTTCAGAATGTCCAAGTTTATATTTTCAATCAGATGCTTTGTTTCTACCTACTTTGCTCGAATGTTTTTCAGCTTCTTACCCTGAAGCTATGTTTATGAAAAAGCCCATTTTAACTTCTGACATAGGTTTTGCTAAAGGTATATGTGGTGATGCTGCAATGTATTTTAATCCTTTATGTCCTGCATCTATAGGGGAGGCTATTTATAGATTGGCTAATAACGTAATAGAAAGGGATAAATTGATAGCTAACGGCATAAAGCGTTTGAAGGTATTTGATACTTATGAAGAACGGACAAAAAAGTATCTGAAAATAATTGAGACTGGATCAATCTAGTATGTAAATTAATTATTAGCTTATTATGTAAATTATATTTGTATATGAAACAAATAATTCAAGATCTAAAATCAGGTCAAACTATATTAGAAGAAGTTCCGGTACCTCAAGTCAAATCCGGTTCAGTATTAATTCAAACAACTTGTACTTTAGTTTCTTTGGGTACAGAGCGCATGCTAGTTGAATTTGGGAAAGCAAATCTGATAGAAAAGGCTCGTCAACAACCGGATAAAGTAAAGCAAGTACTTGATAAGATAAAAACAGACGGTTTGCAACCGACTCTTGAAGCTATATTTAATAAGTTGGGGCAACCGCTGCCTCTGGGATACTGTAATGTTGGAAAGGTTATTGCTGTTGGCAAGGGGGTTACTGACTTTCTAGTGGGTGACCGTGTCGCTTCTAATGGCAATCATGCAGAATATGTTTGTGTTCCTAAAAACTTGGTAGCTAAAATTCCGGAAAATGTTTCGGATGAAGAAGCAGCCTTTACTGTAATCGGTTCTATCGGATTGCAAGGGATACGCTTGCTTAATCCACAATTGGGAGAAACTATTGTGGTAATTGGCTTGGGGTTAATTGGTTTGGTTACTGCTGAGTTATTGAAAGCTAACGGTTGTCGTGTTGTCGGTGTGGATTATGATCGACAGAAAGTTGATTTGGCAAGAGAGAAGGGGATTATAGCTGTGAATCCGGCACAAGGAGTAGATTCGGTAAAGTTTGTGGAGGAACTGACTGAATCTGTTGGAGCTGACGGAGTACTGATTACTGCTTCTACAAAAAGTAATGATGTGATCCATCAGGCTTGTGAAATGTCCAGAAAGCGAGGACGTATAGTTCTTATCGGTGTAGTTGGATTAGATATACGTAGAGATGACTTTTATAAAAAAGAACTTTCTTTTCAGGTTTCTTGTTCGTATGGTCCAGGCCGTTATGATGAGAATTATGAAGTAAAGGGACAGGATTATCCGCTACCTTTTGTGCGTTGGACGGAGAAGCGTAACTTTGAAACCATTCTACAGACTATTTCATTGGGAGGGCTAGATGTAAAACCGCTTATTACGGAAAAGGTACCTTTGGAAAACTATTTGGAAATATATGGAGATATGCGCAAACAGGGCTCCATTGCTTCTATTTTGAAATTTCCAACCGACTCGGAAATGAAAACGGTAGTTACTGTAAATACTAAGGCTTTTGCTATCTCTAAAGGTCAGATTGGTATTATCGGTGCTGGTAATTTTACATCAGCAACAGTGCTTCCTGCTTTAATGAAAGCAAAGGCTCATATTAAATATATAGCAAGTGCACAAGGGTTATCGGCTAAGATACTGGCTAAAAAGGTTGGTGCTGTGAATGCAACTTCTGATTATAAGGAGATTCTTAAAGATAAGGATGTTGATTTAGTATTAATTACTACTCGACATAATTTGCATGCTCCTATGATCTTGGAAACTCTTCGGGCAAAAAAGCATGTGTTTGTAGAGAAGCCACTGTGCCTGAATGAACAGCAATTGGAAGAGATAACGGATGTCTATCGAAGTACTTCTGGTCTTACTCTGACTGTCGGATTCAATAGGCGTTTCTCTTCATTTGCTATCAAAATGAAACAATTGATGGGTGGAGGTCCTAAGAATATAGTGGCGACCATGAATGCGGGATTTATTCCAGCTGAAGTTTGGGTGCACGATCTGGAAGTTGGCGGAGGGCGAATTATTGGAGAAGCCTGTCATTTCATAGATATGTGTTCTTACTTGACTGACAGTAGAGTGACTGCTGTTTGCATGAATGCTCTGGGGATGAAACCTCAGGAGAATGTTGATAATGCTAGTATACTTTTGCGTTATGAGAATGGTTCCAATGCTGTCATTAATTATTTTGCAAATGGTAGTAAATCTTATTCAAAAGAGCGCATAGAAGTATTTGCTCAAGAGCGTATTCTGATATTAGATAATTGGCGGAAACTTACCGGTTATGGCATAAAGGGCTTTTCTTGCATGAGTTCAGGAATGGATAAAGGACATAAAAAACAGTTTGCATTGTTAAATGAACGTATCAAGAATGGGGGCGAAGCTTTGATTCCTTTTGAAAGTATAGTTAATACTACCAGAGCTTCGTTTGCTTGTATTGAGAGTCTGAAAGAAAATAGATGGGTAGATGTAAAATGATTACTCTTTATAGAACTCTCCGTTATCTCAAACCGGTTCAGTTATTATATAGAGGGAAACTAGTTCTTTTTCATTTTTTTCCTATTAAGGTGAAATGGGATGAATATAGGCAAATCACAGGTCATGATCTTTGTTTTGAGAATTCCATATCTTTTACAGACTCTTATATTAACTTTAATTCTACATTCTCTTTTTTGAATCTTTCTCATTCTTTTTCATCTGGAATAGATTGGAACTGGCTTGGCTATGGTAAGCTTTGGACTTATAATCTGAACTATTTTGAATATCTAAATCAAGAGAATTTTTCAAGAGAAGATGGTATAGCATTAATAAATGATTTTCTGAATCAATTACCGTCTTGTTCAGTTGGCTTGGAGCCTTATCCATTATCTCTCAGATGTGTCAACTGGATACGTTTTTTTATAAAGTACAAACTGAATGATAAAAAGTATGATACACTTTTGTTTCAGCAGTTGGAGCTGCTGACTCATAGATTGGAGTATCATCTTTTGGGTAATCACTTGTTGGAGAATGGTTTTGCTCTATTGTTTGGAGCTTATTATTTCAACAATAATGATTTTTATCAGAAAGCGAAGAGCATACTGCTTCCGGAACTGAAGGAGCAGACACTAGCAGATGGTGCTAATTTTGAATTAAGCCCGATGTACCATTGTATAATGCTTTTTCGGATGCTTGATTGTTATAATTTAATAAAATGTAATTCTTCTTTTTCCAAGGAACTTCTACCGGTATTTGAGAGGCAATGTAGCGAAATGCTAGGATGGATCAATGCCTTAATTTTCGATAATGGTGATATTCCTTTGTTCAATGATGCGGCTTTTAAAGTTGCTCCCAATGTAGTATCCTTGTTTGATTATGCAAACCGTTTGGGCTTGTCCTATGAAAAAAAGAAACTAGGAGATTCGGGATATAGAAAATTTACAGACGGGAGATTTGAAGCAGTTATTGATGTAGCGAAAGTAGGTCCTGATTATCAGCCAGGACATGCACATGCAGATACTTTTAATTTTGAACTACATGTAAACAATCGTCCAGTGATAGTTGATACGGGTACCTCCACTTATGAGGTGAACCAAACTCGTTTTTATGAACGTTCAACTGCTGCTCATAATACAGTTGTAGTGCATGATTCCAATTCAAGTGAAGTATGGGCTGGGCATAGGGTTGGTAGGAGAGCATCTGTTACCATTTTGGAAGAAACAACGGATAGACTGGTTGCTATTCATGATGGATATGTTTCCAAGAATTTAAAACATACCCGTTCTTTTGAAATGAAAGATGGATTCTATACTATTTTTGACAGTATTACATCGGAGGCTGTGGCTTATCTTCATTTTCATCCGTCTGAAAAAATAAAAATGGAGAAAGAAGTAATTATAGGTTCTGATTATCATGTGAAATTTATAGGAGCAGATTCAATAGAACTGTTTGAATCTTATTATGCTCCGGAATTTAATAAAAAAATACCTTCCATCGGAGTTAGAATATACTTTAAAAACAAATTACAAACAATATTTGGATGAGATTGCTATTTTTATCATACTATTTTGAACCAGACCTTTGTGCTGGTTCGTTCAGAAACACGCCTTTGTTTCAAGAAATAAGAAGTCGGTTGGGAATGAATGACTATATTCATGTAATTACTACCCAGCCCAATCGCTATAATACATTTAAAGCTTTTGGTCAAACAAAAGAGTATGGTGAAAATTATGTGATTGACAGAATTGCGGTACCGGAACATAAGGGTGGTATGCTAGATCAGGCGAGATCTTTTTTTGTCTTTTATCGTGAAGCGATGAAGAGGGTAAAACATGAGGACTTTGATTTGGTATATGCTTCTTCCTCTCGGCTTTTTACTGCTTTTTTGGGCAAACAGATTGCTACTTCGAAAAAAAGTCTTCTTTATCTAGATATTCGTGACATTTTCGTGGATACGATGAAGGATGTACTTAAAAATAGGAAAATCCTTCAAGTCCCAGTTGTTGTATTTGCCAGAATGGTAGAAAAATATACATTTTCAAATGCTACCCATATTAATCTGGTATCAGAAGGGTTCAAAGAATATTTTAGAAAGTATAGACATCCATATTATACCTATTTTACAAATGGGATAGATGATGTTTTTTTGACAATGAAATGTAGTGATAGAAAAAATGTGCAATATCCATGGATAATTACTTATGCTGGAAATATGGGTAGTGGACAAGGGTTGGAAAAAGTTATTCCATTGGCAGCCCAAAAATTAGGAAACAACTATTTATTTCGTTTAATAGGCGATGGAGGAACTAAACAACTTTTACAACAAAAGTTAGAAGAACTGAGGATCACGAATGTAGAGTTACTGAATCCAGTATCCAGAAAAGAACTTATCGAGTATTACGACCAATCTACATTTTTATTTTTACATTTGAATGATTTGGATGCTTTTAAGAAAGTATTACCTTCCAAACTATTTGAATATGGTGCATTTGATAAGCCTATTATAGCAGGTGTAGGCGGTTATGCTGCACAATTTATTAGAGACAACCTGTCTAATTATATTCTTTTTAGACCTACGAATGTAGATGATTTTGTGAATCAAATGAAAGGTTATAGCTTGTCTTTTGAGGAAAGAGTTGAATTTAAGAAGAAATACTCAAGAGATAGCATTATTAAAGAAATGGCAGACAGTATTTTGAATATTTGTAAATTCAATCATTATTTTCAATGAATATACTTATTACAGGAATTCACGGTTTTGTGGGCTCCAATCTAGCTGTTGCCTTAAAAGAGCATCATATTCTTTATGGTCTTGATATCGTCGCTCCTGAAAGGGAGGGAGTAGTGAAGACTTTTGCTTGGGAAGATATTGAATCAACTTCTTTTCCAATGCAGCGTTTGCCACAATTTGATGTCATCATCCATCTGGCCGGTAAAGCACATGATACAAAGAATCGGTCTGTTGCACAGGCATATTTTGATATCAATACAGGACTGACTCGGAAAATATTTGATTTCTTTCTGGAATCTACAGCTAGGAAGTTCATATTCTTTAGTTCAGTGAAGGCTGCTGCCGATAGTGTAGTAGGGGATGTGTTGAGGGAAGATGTGATACCTACTCCAATAGGACCTTATGGAGAGAGTAAGATAGCGGCAGAGAATTATATTCTCGATAAATTAAAAAATAAAAATGGAAAATTAAAACTGCATGATGATAAGAAGCAGGTATATATATTGAGACCCTGCATGATTCATGGACCGGGCAATAAAGGAAACCTGAATCTGCTTTATAATGTGGTAAAGAAAGGTATTCCCTGGCCTTTGGGAGATTTTGAAAATAAGCGTTCATTCACTTCGATTGATAACTTATGTTATGTGGTGGAAGGTTTGCTGACGAAGAATGTAGCGAGTGGTATTTATCACATGGGTGATGACGAAACCCTATCTACAAATGAATTAATTGCTCTCATGTGTGAGGCTATGGGTAAAACACCTCATATCTGGAAGATGAACCGGAAGATGATGGAAAGTTGTGCAGGCTTAGGAACTTTACTTCATCTGCCGCTGAATACTGAACGTTTGCGGAAACTGACAGAGAATTATGTGGTGAGTAATGAGAAGATTAAAGCAGCACTTGGCATTGAACAAATGCCTGTTCGTGCTGCTAATGGGATTATGAAAACGATAAAATCGTTTTCAAATTAATAATTAACAATTAAAAATTAAAGGGGCAAGTACGGTTATGTATTACCTGATTATATTGGTTCTGCTATTTCTGGCAGAACTTTTTTATTTTAGAATAGCTGATAAGTACAATATCATCGATAAACCCAATGAGAGAAGTTCCCATACCCGGATTACTTTGCGTGGTGGCGGAATCATTTTCTATTTTGGCGCTTTGGCTTATTTCTTGAGTAATGAATGGGAATATCCCTGGTTCATGTTGGCATTGACCCTAATTACCTTTATCAGTTTTGTGGATGACGTTCGTTCCACTTCTCAAGGCTTTCGGTTAGTGTTTCACTTTACCGCTATGGCTTTGATGTTTTACCAATGGGGGCTGCTTTCTCTTTCGTGGTGGTGGATAATTATCGCATTGATAGTTTGCACAGGTATTATTAATGCTTATAATTTCATGGATGGTATCAACGGCATTACCGGTGGCTATTCATTGGTTATTCTAGGTGCATTAGCTTATATAAATTCTAAGATAATCACTTTTGTTGAACCCGCTTTGATTTATACCGTCCTTTGCTCTGTATTCGTATTTTGTTTCTTTAATTTCCGTAAAAAGGCGAAGTGTTTTGCCGGTGATGTCGGTTCTGTGAGTATCGCCTTTATTCTTCTTTTTCTGATAGGGAGACTCATTATTAAAACAGAAGATTTCAGTTGGATTATCCTGTTGTCCGTTTATGGTGTCGATAGCGTTCTTACTATCATTCATCGCTTGATGCTTCATGAAAACATTGGTTTACCTCATCGCAAACATATGTATCAGTTGATGGCGAACGAATTGAAGATGCCTCATGTTGTGGTTTCGTTGATTTATATGGTGGTACAAGCAATAATAATAATTGGATATATAGGATGTTTAAACTATGGTTATATATTCTTGCTGGGTGTAATTTTATTGCTTAGCTTTATCTATATATGGTTTATGAAGAAGTACTTTAGCTTACATCAAAAGGTTTAATATCAATTGATTATATATTAATGTCAGAAAACAGCTCCCTGTGGGCTGTTTTCTTTGTTTATATCTGGCAATATCTTCACAGAACACTTACGGATAAAAATATTATAAATTCTGAAAGCGGGCAGTAAGAATATAGTTTGATGAACTATGTCTTACTGCTCGCTGTATTATTATAGTTTAAATTCTACAACTATTTTTCTATTCTTATAACTTTATTGTATATTTGCCGAAACAATTCTATATTCACTGAATGGGCTTATTTAGGAAAATAATATATAGCTTTCTGCTTTTCTTACTGATATCCCACATTGGGTTTTCATCGGCCTTTGCGGTGACTGGAGAACACCCGGTATTGATTATCAGTTCGTATAATCCGGACGCACGACAAACTTCTGGAAATATTTATGATTTTATGGAAGAATTTGAGCGACTGGGAGGAAAGGCTCCGATAGCTCTGGAAAATATGAACTGCAAAAGTTTCTCTGAAGCTCCTTTATGGAAAAATAAAATGGAGGAACTTCTTGCTAAATACCGGGGAAAACGTTCGCCTGTACTACTTGTGCTGATTGGTCAGGAGGCTTGGACAGCTTATTTATCACAAGCAGATTCCATACGTGGAAATGTTCCGGTGCTGGCTGCACTGGCAAGCCGTAATGCCATTATCCTTCCGGATGATTCAGTCGATCTGAAAACATGGATGCCTAATGCAGTGGATTTCTTTAATGACTTCCCTAATTCTTCTGTGAAAGCCGGATTCGTTTATGAATATGATGTAGAAGCCAATATTAATCTGATAAAGAAGTTGTATCCGAAAACCAGGAATATTGCTTTTGTTTCCGATAATAGTTATGGAGGGGTTTCTCTGCAGGCACATGTAGTGGAAGAGATGAAAAAACACCCGGAACTGAACCTTATTCTGCTGGACGGACGAACGAATACGATTTATACCATAAGCGATAAATTACATGAATTGCCTCCCAATACAGCATTGTTATTGGGTACCTGGCGCGTAGATATGTATGACGGGTACTTTATGCGCAATGCGACTTATACGATGATGGAGGCTGCCGGTGATGTTCCTACTTTTTCTATAACTTCTGTAGGTATAGGCTATTGGGCCGTAGGTGGAGTGATCCCTTCTTACCGGGCATTGGGTAAGGATATGGCGCATCAGGCAGTTCGTTTGTTGCAGGGACCGGACAGCGACCGGGTGGAAGTAGAGGTAATTCCGAATAAGGTGCAGATGGATAGCAAGATTGTGAAAGATAAACGTTTGGATCTGTCTTTCATTCATCAGCCTATAGAAATGGTCAATGAAAATCCATCGTTTTACGAACAATATAAATATCATATCTGGACCGTTGGTACTATCTTGGTCGTATTGCTGAGTGGATTGTTTATTTCTCTGTACTTCTACTATCATACCAAGAAACTGAAAGATGAACTGGAAGAGTCGGAGAGTGCTTTGAGAGAAGCGAAAGACCGTGCGGAAGAGTCAAGCCGCCTGAAGAGTGCTTTCCTTGCTAATATGAGCCATGAAATCCGTACGCCGTTGAATGCGATTGTAGGATTCTCCGATGTATTGGCTTCAGGAGGTACTTCGGTGGATGAACAGCAGGGATATGTCGATATTATTAAAACAAATTCGGACTTGTTGCTTCGCCTGATCAATGATATCTTGGATGTTTCTCGTCTGGAGGCAGATAGGGTTACGTTTACAATTGAGAAGTGTGATGTAGTACCACTGTGCCAGCAAGTATTAGCTTCCGTCAGTCAGGCTCGTAAGTCGGAAAATAAGTATATTTTTGAATGTGATCGTGAGAGTGTGGATTTGCGGACGGATACCCAGCGTTTGCAACAGGTTATTATAAACTTACTCTCCAATGCCGATAAGTTCACCAGAAACGGTAAGATCACATTAAAGCTGGAAGTAGATGATGAGAAGAGAGTAGCTACTTTTTCTGTATCAGATACCGGTACAGGTATTCCGTTGGAAAAACAGAAACTGGTATTTGAACGGTTTGAGAAACTGAATGAGTATGTGCAAGGCACAGGATTGGGCTTATCTATCTGTAAACTGACTGTAGAGAAGTGGGGAGGAGAGATCTGGGTAGATCCCGGATATACAGATGGAGCAAGATTCGTATTTACGCATCCATTTGAGATAGAACAACCAAATAAATAATTACTATGAAGAGATTTTACTTTTTCTTAGGGTGGATATTCTTCCTGACAGGAGCCGTGTTGGCTCAGGATAAAATAGTAAAGCTGAAAATTATAGAAACCAGCGATATACATGGTAGCTATTACCCTTATGACTTTATACTTCGACATGAGGCAGGGGGAAGTCTGGCGCGTGTGTATGAGTTTGTTCAGAAGGAACGTGAGACTTATAAGGATAACCTGCTGTTATTGGATAATGGAGATATTCTGCAAGGTCAGCCTTGTGCTTACTATTATAATTATATTGATACCATTTCTCCGCATCTGGCTGCCGAAGTATTGAATTACATGAAGTATAATACCGGTAATATGGGAAATCATGATGTAGAAACGGGACGTGCTGTGTTCGACCGTTGGGCAGATGATTGCAAATTCCCTGTTTTAGGTGCTAATATCATTGATACGGTTACGGGGAAAACGCACTTCAAGCCTTATGAAGTATTGGAACGGGATGGTGTTAAGATTGTAGTGCTGGGAATGATTACTCCTGCTATTCCTGTGTGGTTGTCGGAAAACTTGTGGAAAGGTCTGCGCTTTGATGATATGGAAGAGACAGCCCGCAAATGGATGAAGATTATCCGTGAAAAAGAGAATCCGGATTTAGTAATCGGAATTTTCCATGCCGGACAAGATGCTCTGTTGATGGGAGGTAAATATCGTGAGAATGCTTCACTGGAAGTGGCCCGTAACGTTCCTGGTTTTGATATTGTTTTGATGGGACACGATCATGCCCGTGAGTTGAAGAAGATTAAAAATGTAGCGGGAGACTCTGTACTGATTATGAACCCTGCAAGCAAGGGAGTGGTTGTGGCGAATGCAGATGTTACTTTGAAATTGCGTAAGGGAAAAGTAGTCGAGAAACATATCGACGGAGTGCTGACTGAAATGAAGAACTATACTGCAAATAAGGATTTTATGGCTCATTTTGCTCCACAATTTAGTGATGTTCAGGATTTTGTGTCCAAGAAGATAGGTAGTTTCACTGAAACGATTTCTACACGCCCTGCCTATTTCGGCTCTTCGGCTTTTATTGATCTAATCCATATGTTGCAACTTGAAATCACGAATGCGGAAATTTCTTTTGCTGCTCCTCTGTCGTATGATACCGAGATCAGCAAGGGTGATGTATTTGTAAGCGATATGTTCAATCTGTATAAGTATGAAAATATGCTTTATACTATGAAATTGTCCGGTAAGGAGATAAAAGATGCATTGGAGATGTCGTATGATTTATGGACAAACCAGATGAAATCTCCTGATGACCATTTGTTACTGCTTCGTGAGAAGCGTCGTGAAGGAGCAACGGATCGTGCTTCATTCAAGAACTTCAGCTTCAATTTTGATTCGGCTGCCGGTATCATTTATACGGTGGATGTAACGAAGCCCAAGGGAGAAAAGGTGACTATAACCAGTATGGCGGATGGAACTCCTTTCTCTTTGGATAAAATGTATAAAGTAGCACTGAATTCCTATCGTGGTAATGGTGGAGGAGAATTATTGACTAAAGGCTCCGGTATTTCTCAGGATGAATTGAAAGACCGTATCCTATTCTCTACGGATAAAGATTTGCGTTATTACCTGATGCAATATATAGAGAAGAAGGGTGTGATTGAGCCACATGCGTTGGGACAATGGAAGTTTATTCCGGAAGAATGGGTAGAGCCTGCTGCTAAACGGGATTATGAGTACTTGTTTGGAAAAGTGGAAAAATAATCACTATCTTTGCAGTCGCAATTTTTAATAGACTGTAGGGACGTGAATAAAAAGATAAAGAGAATTATAGGGGCTGTATGCTTGTTGGTGCTGTTTGTGGCATATCAGACAAGTATTACAGCCTTTACTCATGTCCATTACGTCAATGGAGTGCTGATTACCCACTCGCATCCATTTCACGGTAAGCACACGCACTCTAAAAGTGAACTCATCGTTATAGGTCGTTTGTCAACTTTCCAATCTCCGGAGGTTGATGTATATGAAGAACTGCACCCCATGCGGATGCTTCTGGCTGTGCTGGAAGCGGAAAAACTAATATCCCTGGTGAAGGGAGAGTCGGGGCAGATCGTTTCTCTTCGTGCTCCGCCGGCGCTCGCGGCATAAATGATCCTTTATTTAATTTTTCAATACATACATTTTTGAGCGCAAATTAATGAAAAAACATATACTTGCGTTGGTGCTTACTATGGTTTGCATCAGCCTCTATGCCGTAAATCCTATAAAGGAAGGCAATATGATTTCCGGTCACGTGATAGTGAAAGGAACAGAAGAAAATATACCCTATGCAACTATATTAATCAAAGAAAGCGGTCAGGGAACAGTCTCTAATGAAGAAGGTCAGTTCGAATTCCGTAAACTTCCTGTTGGGAAATACACGCTTCGCGTATCAGCAGTAGGTTATAAGACGCAGGAAAAAGAGGTAACTGTCAGTAAAGACTTCACTGCAGTCATACATTTCCAGATGCAGGAAGAGAGTTTCATGACGGATGAGGTAGTGGTATCTGCCAATCGTAATGAAGTGAGCCGTAAGGAAGCTCCGGTAGTTGTCAATGTGATGAGTGCCAAGCTCTTTGAAATGGTGAATTCTACAGATTTGGCAAAAACACTGAACTACCAGTCCGGCCTGCGTGTGGAGAACAACTGTCAGAACTGTGGTTTTCCACAAGTACGTATCAATGGTCTGGAAGGTCCCTATTCTCAGATATTAATAAATAGTCGTCCTATCATCAGTGCCCTCAGCGGGGTATATGGACTGGAACAGATTCCCGTGAATATGATAGAGCGTGTGGAGGTAGTGCGTGGTGGTGGTTCTGCTCTGTTCGGGGCGAATGCGGTAGGCGGTACTATCAATATCATTACTAAAGACCCTATCAGTAATTCTTTCCAGGTATCGAGCATGTTTTCGTGCATGGATGGAAAATCGTGGGAGCAATATATGGGTGGTAACGTCTCCCTGGTTGCAAAAGATAACTCTTATGGTATCGCGCTGTATGAAAGCTATCGCAATCGTAACCCTTATGACCGTGATGATGATGGTTTCTCCGAACTTGGTAAATTGAATATGAATACTTTCGGTTTCCGTGCTTACTATCGTCCTACGCACTTCAGCCGTATCAATCTGGAATACCATACTACTAATGAGTTCCGTCGTGGTGGTAATAAATTTGATCTGCAACCGCATGAATCGGATATTACGGAGCAAACCAAGCATATTATTAATAGTGGTGGTGCCAGCTACGATTTATTCTGGCGTGAATATAAGCATAAGATTTCTCTTTATGGTTCTATTCAGCATACAGATAGAAACAGTTATTATGGAGCGCAACAGGACATGAATGCTTATGGTAAAACGGATGATCTGACCTGGGTAGCCGGTGGCATGTATGTAGGCAATATGAACAATTGCTTCTTTGCTCCTGCTACTTTTACTGGTGGCCTTGAATATCAGAATAACTCCCTGCATGATGTTATGACTGGTTATCATCGTGATATGAAGCAAGATGTACGCATAGCCAGTGCCTTTGTTCAGAATGAATGGAAGATACGTCAGCTCACTATGCTGGTGGGTGCCCGCCTCGATAAGCACAACCTGATAGACAAGTTGATTTTCAGCCCGCGTATCAATTTCCTTTATAAACCGACTGAGGATTTCCAGGCGCGTCTGACATATTCTACCGGTTTCCGTGCGCCGCAGGCTTATGATGAAGATTTGCATGTGACAGCTGTAGGTGGTGAAGGAGTTCAGATTAAATTGGCTGATAACCTCCGTGAAGAGCGTTCCAATAGTTATAGTGGTTCTGTGGACTGGAGTACACATCTCGGACATTGGCAAGCGAATATTTTGCTGGAAGGTTTTTATACTGATCTACGCCATGTGTTCGTATTGGAAGATATCGGTAAGGATGATAACGGTGATGAGATCAAGGAACGTCGTAACGGTAGTGGTGCACGGGTATATGGTGTCAATCTGGATGCCAAGCTGGCCCATGGCAAAGAAGCACAGTTCCAGTTAGGTTTTACAGCACAACGCAGCCGTTATACGGATGCCGAAGTCTGGACTAAAGTGAATGGTGAAGAATTAACTACCAAACGCATGATGCGTACACCGGATTATTATGGCTATTTCACTTTCTCTTCCGCACCGCTGAAGAATTTCGATTTCTCTTTGTCAGGTATCTATACCGGAAAGATGATCGTTCCTCACTATGCTCCGGTGGATGCCCCGGAAGGTGCGTTTTGCAATATTGAGAAAGACCGTATGGAGAATACTCCCGATTTCTTTGATCTCAATCTGAAGTTGAATTATACCTTTGTTTTGCGTGATCACATCAAGTTGCAACTCAATGCCGGTGTACAGAATATCTTCAACAGCTTCCAGAAAGACCTGGATAAAGGTGAGTTCCGTGATTCCGGTTATTTTTACGGACCAACGCAACCAAGGACATTCTTTATCGGCTTTAAAATTATGAATTAGGCTGAGGTCTAAATTTAATATTGCAAGTGTTTGCAAAATTATTGCATGGGCTTATGAATTTATTGCAAGAGCATAATTTCATAAGCCCTTTCTTGTAGAAATGTTCCCTTTTTCTTTTTTTTAGGATATTTCGGACGGTTTTCAGCGAAATATTGCTTAAGTTTGCCACGCAAATAAGAAAGGGAGATGAAAAATATAAAGAACGTAGACATTGCAACTATTCGCCGTTTTCCGGCAATGGATTTTATTGGGAATGATTTTGCCATATTCGACAATATAGGAGATATCCCTTTGTTCGGTTATCCTACACGCCTGAATGCGTCCTGTCTGACACTCTGCATGAAAGGGCATTGCAAGATACGTATCAATCTGAAAGAACATGAACTTACCGAAGGTGTTCTTGTGGTTACTTTGCCCGAACAGATTTTGCAGCAGGTGGAGCGTTCGGATGATTTCACCGGTGTTTTTATAGTTGTCTCCGGTCAGTTTATAGATGATGTGCTCCCCACGGTACAGCAGTTATTTCCTCTGTTTTTTATGATTAAAGAGCAGCCCTGTGTGCGCCTCAATCCGGAGCAAATGGAGGCTGTGCAGGAGTATTACTCTTTCCTCCAAAAGAAGGTAAAACTGAAAGACAATCCTTTCCGTAAAGAGATTACTCAGGGATTGATACTGTCTCTTTTCTATGAGATATATAGCATCTATCAAGGCAATGAGCCTACTGTCAGAAAAGTAAAAAGCAGGAAAGAGGATCTTTTTGAGCGTTTTGTCCGTGCAATTACAGAGTCGTACAAACAGGAACGCAGTGTTGCCTATTATGCCGACAAAATGTTCCTGACAGCCAAGCATCTTTCTACAGCTGTAAAAGAAGTCAGTGGAAAGACTGCCGGAGAGTGGATCGACAGTCTTGTTATTCTGGAAGCTAAAGCTTTGTTGAAATCTTCCGAAATGAGTATTCAGGAGATCTCCGATGAACTGCATTTTGCCAACCAGTCTTTCTTTGGCAAATATTTCAAGCATCACACCGGAATGTCTCCGAAAGAATATCGTAAGCAATAGTACACAGTGTCGGAATATTCTTTATTTTTGCAGGTATCAAATACCCCCAAAAATAAGAAAACATGGAAAAAAGAGAAATTGACCTTGCTGTTTCCTGCTATGGAAAAGTGAAGGATGTGAAGTATGATGCCGTTATACTTCCTTGGGGCGCAACAGAGCCTCATAACTTACATCTTCCGTATCTCACCGATTGTATTTTGCCCCATGACATTGCTGTAGACGCTGCTACGCTGGCACTGGAACGTTCCGGTGTGCGTTGTATGGTGATGCCTCCTGTTCCATTCGGTGCCCACAACCCCGGGCAGCGTGAACTTCCCTTTTGCATACATACCCGTTATGCCACCCAACAGGCTATTCTGGAAGATATTGTCGCTTCTCTTTATGCTCAGGGTATGCGTAAACTGATTATTGTCAGTGGGCATGGCGGAAATAATTTCAAAGGTATGATACGCGACCTTGCCTTTAGCTATCCGGACTTTCTGATTATTGCTACCGACTGGTTTAGTCTTGTTTCCACGAAAGGTTATTTTGAAGCTGAAATAGATGACCATGCCGGTGAGCAGGAAACTTCCGTAATGATGCACTATCATCCGGAGCTGGTAAATCTGAATGAGGCAGGTGATGGGGATTCTAAGCCTTTTGCTATTTCTTCATTGAACGAAAAGGTGGGTTGGGCACCGCGCCATTGGGATAAAGCTACAGTGGATAGCGGGGTAGGGAACCCCAAGAAAGCTTCGGCTGAGAAAGGTGAACGCTATGTGAAACCTATTATCGAAAAGCTTGCCAAGCTCTTCACGGAAGTAGGGCAGGGTGAACTTTACTAAGTAAAATAAAATGGGCGGTCCGGTAAGAAATACTTTTCTTAACTGAACCGCCTTGTTGCTTATACTGAGATGAAAAGCTTACTTATCTATCGACATTAGCCATTTACCATCTCTTTTCACCATCGATTGCGTACCTTCTTGTGTTTCTCCGTTTCCGTAGGTTTGCTTTATTTTTACAGTTGCTGTGTTTCCATCTTCCGATATTTCTTCCGATAGAATCTCAATACTTTTCAGTCCACCCATTTTTTCATACTCTTTGCCCACTTTATCTCTCAGTAAGGCAACAAATCCTGCTTTTTGCTCTTTCAGTTTATCAGCAGTTTCGCTGTCACCCAAAGCAATACCATCTACAAACTTTTCATAGTCACCTTTGATAAGATAGTTGCTATACTTCTTCATCGCATCTCCCGGACTACTGGAAGAGGAGCAAGCTGCCATCATAAACATAGCCATAACCATCAGACTAAAATAAAATACCTTTTTCATACGCTTTTTTTTAAATGATTAATGTGTATTTAAAAATAGTATATCAAACAGAGGCGCTTACTCTGTGCAATATCGTTAGGCAGGAGATAATCTCCTTTGAATCCCGGAATATTCACGTGACTGATACGTCCCTCAGGCAAGTCTATTCCTTGTTTTTTGTATACGAAATCAACCAGTTCCGTACAGTACATTCGCGTTGTATCTGCCAGGTTATAATCATGGTCGAATAATACATGGGCATGATATAACCGTTCTGCCCGTACTGCTGCTCTGTATGCGCTTGCAGAATCCTCTGCTATACGCATAATGGCCCCGTTAATAGCTTTTCTTTCTTCAAAAAACACTTCAACGGTCTCCATTTTTACACGATCCGGATCGTCTTTGAAATCAGGTTCGCCGGGCACAGCATGTATCACATACCATTGTCCGTCTTTCTTCTTCAGGATGCCGGTATGCGAATACGTTCCTTCACGGTCTGCAGCCAGCACCACTCTACTTGTAATCCCTGTTCCTCTTCTGAAAGCGATATCTCCATCCCGAAATAATTCCTGTGGCAATTGCAGCAGGCGGGTCTTTTTATCAGGACTTCCCTGGCATCCCGCCAGTATAAGTGTGAACAACAGCGTTATTTTTAGTAGTGCTACGTGTGGCTTCATTTCCATTCATACAAATATATGAATAAGTTTGCATTCCTACACGTTTTTTAAATGAATTTTGTGGAGTGAACGAAAAAAGAGGTAACAACCTCTATACATTGTTACCTCTTTTTTAATTTATACCCTAAAAACTAATCTCTTTCCTTATAAAAACTAAATCTATTTCTTTTTTGATGGCGCAAAGTTAGAGAGTTCTTGGGGAATATGATTTGATATAAATCAAAAAAATGTAGATTCATATTGTCTTTTTTACAGTATGCCCGAGCGTACCCGGCTGAGGGTTTCGGGCGTCATCAGCAGATAAGATGCGATATGTGATAATGGTGCCCGTTTGATGACTTCCGGGTGGGTATGCATCAACATATTGTAGCGTTCGCGTGCTGTTTCGAACCGCCAGGAGTCAGCTTTCACTTGAGATACGATGAGTGAATACTCCAGTATCTTACGGTAGAACATATTGATTTCCCAGGAGATTTCTGTCAATCTCATAAATTTGTCGTAGGGGAGGAGGTATACTGTGCAAGGTTCCAGAGCTTCTGCCATCAGGCGGGTAGGTTCTTGCTTCAATGTACTTTCTATGCAGATGATGACACAGCCTTCGTAGGAAAAGTGCTCGGTGACGTCTTTACCGTTTTTGTAATAGAACTGGCGCATCATGCCTTTACCCACAAATACCATGTGGTGGCAGACTTGCCCTTCCTTGAATAAGAGTTCACCCTTTTCCAGCTCTTTGCGGATCAGAATATCTTCTATCAGTTTTCTACCCTCAGGTGCCATACCCGGATAACGGGAGTTCACAGTGGCATTAACTGTTTCTTTTAATAGTGTATCCATAATTGTTCGCTGGTATTTATAACCGTTTCCGGGCACAAAGGTACGAAAGATTTGATTTAAATCAAATCTTAACAAACCCTTTTGTCCTCCACTTCATGCTATACCAGCGTCGCACAAAGATGGCTCCCCGGATATTTTCATCCAGCAGGAAGGCAACCCACATACCGCAGATGCCCCATTCTAAAGGAATACCGAAGATGTATCCCAGTCCGACGGCAATGCTCCACTGAACCACCAGTCCGACGTAGAACGGATAGTTGACGTCGCCGGCTGCACGCAGGGCGTTCGTGGCAAAAATATTGATAGGTCGTCCGATTTCGAGAATAACGTCGATGATGAGGATGGTGGTACCCAGTCGGATGATCTCTTCGTTGGAGGTCAGCCAGTGGAAAATGGTGTTTCCAAAGACGGCCAGAACCGTGGAAAGTATGACGGTGATCATTACGGATTTCTTCATCACGTATTTTCCCATAAGGAAGGCGGCATGAGGTTTTCCCTCTCCGATGAGATGACCGATACAGATGGCGCCTCCTTGTGCCATGGCAATGCTGAAGAGGTAGGCGAACATGATAATGTTGACGCAGTAGGTACGGGTGGCCAGTGCTTCGACGCCCAGCATATTGATGAAAAAGGTAATCACTACTTGCGATGAACTGTAAGAGAGTTGCTCTCCGGCAGAGGGCAGGCCTACTTTCATCAGGTTCTTCAGCTCGGGCCATGGGAATGGACGGAAATAAGCGACAGGGAAACGGTGGATATGCTTGCGGAACAGGATAATGAATAGTAGTACCATGGAAACTCCGCGGCTGAAAGCTGTGGAAATGGCAGCACCTTCTACACCAAGTTCCGGGAAGCCGAAGCGACCGAAGATAAGGGAGTAGTTACCTATGATATTAAGTATGTTGACAACGACGGTTACCAGCATTGGATAGATGGCTTTGTTGGCACTGCGTAGAGAAGCGGACAGGGTTAGGGAAATGGCTTGGAAGAAAGCGAAAGCACCCACGATGCGCATATAGTCCATACCGTCCGTCATCAGTTCGGGAGTGAGTCCCATGAGGCGTAGTATCGGTCCGGCACAGGAAAAAAGGAACAAGCTGACAGAGACGCCGATGACTATATTCACAAGGATGGATACGCCGACTACCTGGACTACTTTCTTCTGCAGGCGTGCACCGAGGTATTGGGAACAAAGAACAGAGGTGCCAAGGTTGATAACCTCGAATACAAGGAAAGTAAGCATGATGATCTGGTTGACCACTCCTACGGCGGCAACGCTACTATCAGAGTGGCGGCTCAACATAATAGTATCTACAGCACCCAGCATCATGATGAGCAGGGTCTCTATAAAGATAGGGGCAGCGAGTTTGGCAAGTCGCTTTTTTAAGCTTTCCTGATGTATCATTTCGTATGTGTTTGAAATCCGGTGATGAAAAATCGCGCAAAGGTACGGAATGGGAGGGAGGGAAGAATTGATATGAGTCAAATAAATTATTTTTTTTCCGACCTTTGCTTTTGACTTTTAACAGATTACCTCTTTTCCTGAAAAAAGTCAGAAAAAAATATGATGGAAAGATTTGCATAGTCCAAAAGTTTCCCATACATTTGCACCGCATTTGAGAAACAATGCAGGTTTAAGGAAGTGTGGGTGAGTGGCTGAAACCACCAGTTTGCTAAACTGACGTACGGGTAACTGTACCGGGGGTTCGAATCCCCCCGCTTCCGCAAACAGCCGGTGGATTCGTCTAACGGTTAGGACACATGCCTCTCACGCATGCAATACGAGTTCGATTCTCGTATCCACTACGGAAAATTTTTAATGCACTCTTAGCTCAGCTGGTAGAGCAATTGACTCTTAATCAATGGGTCCAGGGTTCGAGTCCCTGAGGGTGTACAAGGAATAGAGCGGTCATCAAATAGATGACCGCTTTTTTTATGCAATTATTCCTTTTCTCCGGGAAATACTTCCTATCTTTGCAGACTGAAATCAATAAAACGTAAATACATTGGATTGGTTATACAGTTTATTCATTGAACATTCCGCCCTGCAGGCGGTTGTGGTGCTCTCACTGATCTCTGCTATTGGTTTGGGACTGGGAAAGATACATATCTGCGGTATATCGTTAGGAGTGACGTTCGTGTTCTTTGCAGGTATCCTTGCCGGGCATTTCGGATTGTCCATAGACCCGCAGATGCTGAACTATGCGGAGAGCTTCGGTTTGGTGATATTCGTATATGCACTGGGACTGCAGGTAGGTCCGGGCTTCTTCAGTTCGTTCCGTACAGGTGGTGTACAATTGAATATGCTGGCGGTAGGCGTAGTGTTGATCGGTACGCTGATGACACTGCTGGGGAGTTATGGGCTGGGAGTTTCTCTGCCGGATATGGTAGGTATCCTTTGCGGAGCAACGACGAATACACCGGCTCTGGGTGCTGCACAGCAAACGCTGAAACAGATGGGAATCGAAGCGAGTACTCCGGCTCTGGGGTGTGCGGTGGCATATCCGATAGGAGTAGTGGGAGTTATTCTCGGTATTCTGATGATACGTAAGGCGCTGGTACGTAAGGCTGATTTGGAAGTGAAGGAGAAGGACGATGTGAATAAACCCTATATTGTTGCATTCCAAGTGCACAATCCGGCAATCTTTAATATGAGTGTGAAGGATATAGCTCAGTTGAGTTATCCTAAGTTTGTGATCTCCCGTTTGTGGCGGGATGGGAATGTCAGCATCCCCACTTCTGAAAAAGTGATTAAAGAAGGCGATCGCTTGCTTGTTATCACTTCAGAAAGAAATGTTCCTGCCTTGACTGTATTGTTCGGTGAGCAAGAAAACACGGACTGGAACAAGGAAGATATTGACTGGAATGCCATTGATAGCCAGTTGATCTCCCAGCGTATCGTGGTGACACGTCCGGAACTGAATGGAAAGAAACTCGGTTCACTCCATTTACGTAATCATTATGGTATCAATATCAGTCGCGTCTATCGTAGCGGAGTGCTGCTGCTGGCTACGGCGGAACTTACCTTGCAATTGGGCGACCGGTTGACGGTAGTGGGTGAGGCCGCCGCTATACAGAATGTGGAAAGAGTTTTGGGAAATGCTGTGAAGAGTTTGAAGGAGCCTAATTTGGTGGCTGTATTCGTGGGTATTATCCTTGGTCTTGCCTTAGGAGCGATACCTATTGCCATTCCCGGTGTCAGCACTCCTGTAAAGCTGGGTCTGGCGGGTGGACCGATCATTGTAGGCATTCTTATCGGTACTTTCGGACCTCGCATGCATATGGTGACTTATACAACCCGTAGCGCTAACCTGATGCTCCGTGCCTTGGGCTTGTCACTCTATCTGGCCTGTCTGGGACTGGATGCGGGGGCTCATTTCTTTGATACGGTATTCCGTCCGGAAGGGTTATTGTGGATAGCTATCGGCTGTGCACTAACCGTGGTTCCTGTGTTGATAATGGGAGTCATTGCTTTCCGTTGGATGAAGGTCGATTTCGGTTCGGTAGCCGGAATGCTGTGCGGAAGTATGGCGAACCCAATGGCTTTGAATTATGTTAATGATACCATTCCCGGTGATAATCCTTCAGTTTCTTATGCTACGGTTTATCCCTTGTGCATGTTCCTGCGTGTGATTATCGCCCAAGTGCTGCTGATGTTTTTCTTAAGTTGAGAGTGGAGAGTTGAGGATTGGGAACGTAGAGTTGAGGATTAGGAATGTAGAGTTGAGGTTTGAAATGAAAACACAAGCCCATATATAATTTGTAATTTGTAAATTGTAATTAGATATCATGAGTAATATTACCCCTGAAAGCATCATGAGCGACTTGCGTTATTTGCAGTTGCTGTCACGCAGTTTTCCGACGATTGCGGATGCCAGTACAGAAATTATTAACCTGGAAGCTATTCTGAACCTCCCGAAAGGGACAGAGCATTTTCTGACCGATATTCATGGTGAATATGAAGCTTTTCAACATGTGTTGAAGAATGCTTCGGGAGCAGTGAAACGGAAAGTGAATGAAATCTTCGGGCATACATTGCGTGAGAGTGAGAAGAAAGAAATATGTACTCTGATTTATTATCCTGAAGAAAAGTTGCAGTTGATCAAAGAGCAGGAAGCCGATCTGGATGACTGGTATCTGATTACACTGAATCAATTAGTGAAGGTATGCCAGAATGTTTCTTCCAAATACACACGCTCTAAAGTGCGTAAGGCGCTTCCAGCTGAATTCTCGTACATTATTCAGGAGTTGCTGCATGAATCGAGCGTGGAGCCAAACAAGCATGCCTATATCAATGTAATTATCAGCACTATCATTTCCACCAAGCGTTCGGATGATTTCATCATTGCAATGTGTAATCTCATTCAGAGATTAACGATTGACTCTCTGCATATTGTAGGTGATATTTACGATCGTGGCCCGGGAGCACACATCATTATGGATACACTTTGTGATTATCACAATTTTGATATTCAATGGGGAAATCATGATATTCTGTGGATGGGAGCAGCTTCCGGTAATGATGCTTGCATTGCCAATGTGATCCGTATGTCGATGCGTTATGCCAACCTGGCTACACTGGAGGACGGATATGGCATCAACCTGTTGCCACTTGCCACGTTTGCCATGGATACGTATGCGGATGATCCCTGTACAATCTTCGCTCCGAAGATGAACTTTGTAGACAGCAACTACAATGAGAAGACTTTACGGCTGATTACGCAGATGCATAAGGCGATTACGGTGATACAGTTCAAGCTGGAAGCAGAGATTATAGACCGTCGTCCGGAGTTCGGTATGCAGAACCGGAAGTTACTGGATAAGGTTGATTTTGAGAGAGGTGTCTTTGTATATGAAGGAAAAGAATATCCATTGCGCGATACAAACTTCCCGACCATAGATCCGGCTGATCCATACCGTCTGTCTGATGAGGAACGGGAACTGATAGATAAAATCCATGCTTCGTTCATGAATAGTGAGAAGTTGAAGAAACATATGCGTTGCTTGTTTACATATGGAGGAATGTATCTGGTTTGTAACAGTAATTTGCTGTATCATGCTTCCATGCCTTTGAATGAGGATGGTAGTTTCAAACATGTCCGTATTGGAAAGAAGGAGTATTGGGGCAGGAAGCTATTGTGCAAGACAGACCAGTTGATCCGTACGGCTTACTTCGATGAAGACGGTACGGAGGAGAAGAGTTTTGCACTGGATTATGTGTGGTATATGTGGTGTGGTCCGGATGCTCCATCGTTTGACAAAGATAAGATGGCGACTTTTGAACGCTATTTCATTGGAGAAAAAGAATTGGCTAAAGAGACGAAAGGATATTACTATACTCTACGTAATCGTGCTGATATTTGTGAACGCATCCTTGCAGAGTTCGAAGTCACGGGACCTCATTCACACATCATTAATGGTCATGTACCTGTGAAGATCATCAAGGGTGAAAAACCGATAAAAGCAGATGGTAAGTTGTTGGTGATTGATGGCGGGTTCTCCAAGGCATATCAACCGGAAACAGGCATTGCCGGATATACGTTGGTCTATCATTCACATGGCTTGCAGTTGGTACAACATGAACCGTTCCAAAGCCGTCAGAAGGCTATAGAAGAAGGTCAGGACATCAAGTCTAATATCTTTGTCGTAGAGTTCAATTCACAACGTATGATGGTGAAAGATACGGATCAAGGAAAAATACTGGTGACACAGATACAAGACTTGAAGAAGTTGCTGGTGGCGTATAGGACGGGACTTATAAAGGAAAAGTGATTTTAGTGATTAACGGTTAGTGATAAGTGATAAGTGATTAGCAAGCTACGCTATGATACTACAAAGTGCTAATCACTTATCACTAACCGTTAATCACTAAATTTAGTATTTAAACACCACCACTCCTCCTTCCACAATCACTCCTTTATCGTAAGTGACCCCTTTATTATAGTAGCGGCTGCCACCGTAACCACCTGTGACGAATACACCCAAACGGTCATTTAGGCGATATTCCAGGTTGACACGTGCTTGGAGAGCGTAAAGGCGTGCAGGGAAGCCATAGTCTTTGTTCTTGAAGTTTTCGATGTGCTGGAAGCCCAGGTCACCGCTGATAAATAATTGCTTGTATAGGGGAAGCTCAAGACCTGCACGATAGAAGAGAGAGGCTGAAAACTTATCGCTGAAATCCAGATAATGCGTACCACCGCCTAAGATGGTATAGAACAGATTGTTCTTGAAACGAGCACCTACATTCAGCTTTGTAGTATTGCCTCCGAAGAGCATTAACTGCACTTTAGTATCCGGATTGGCATTGACCAGACCTAACTGGAAACCGTCGAAACTATTCTTATAATAGTTGACTAATCCAATCTGTACACCTTTTCCTTTTCCGGCAAAATTGAAAGGGGCAACTTGTGCTCCTGTGAAATGTTCACCTACCACATTACCCAGACCGGATATCTGTAAACCTTGCATGTTTTCTCCTGTAATGTTACCCAAACCGCTGATTTGTACGCCTCGCAGGTTTTTGCCTACAATGTTTAGCAAGCCGGAAGCGGTGATACCAATGAAATCTTCGCCTGAAATGTTGGCTAATCCTGCAATATGTGCTCCCGAAGAATTCTCTCCGGCAATGTTCAGCAAGCCACCAATGAGAACACCACTGGCATTGTCTCCTACAATATTGGTAAGTCCGGAGAATATAACACCTTGTGCATGATTTCCTGTGATACCGACTAAACCGGACAAGGATACACCACAGAGATTATCTCCGTTCACATTACTGATACCTGCTATCTGAACACCGCGCATGCTGCCTCCTACCAGGTTGGCAAGACCTGTAACCTGTACACCGTTCATGTCACGGTATACCACACTGCCCAGCAGATTGATACCCACGCCGTTCAGACGGTTCATAGAAGAGAATAGACCGAGGTTGAAACAAGTACTTCCTACAGTATCAGTCTGTTGTGTGGACATATTCTTCCACAGGGAGAGATTGATGCCGACAGGTTCTCTGTTTTTCTTGGTTGTTTCAGTCGATTTGTTGTCTGTAGTCTGTGCAGAAAGTGTTCCTGCAACCATCAGTAATGCAATAATAGATGGAAATAATCTTCTCATTGATTTTAATCTTTAATTTCATCCGGCCAGGGCGCTAAGTTACCGGTTGCACGGAGCGTAGGACGCTGTGCATCTACCGACCGAAGGTAGTTACTTAATTTCTGTGCTAATTTCTTTACAATGCGTGGGTTTTCCATGGCCACGTCGTTTTTCTCGCTGATATCAGCGGGAACATTGAATAGTTCACGCTTACCGTCTGCAAAATAGTAGACGAGTTTCCAGTCACCGGAACGAATGGAGCAAGTTGCTCCGATGCCCGGCCCCGAAGGTCCCCAGCTATGAGGATAGTGCCAATAGATATCGCGGTCTTTTATCTTCCCTTTTCCCGTCAGCAATGGCATGAAGCTGATGCCGTCCCGTTGTTGCACGGTGGTATATTTTTGAATACCTGCTATTTCGAGGATGGTAGGATAAAAGTCTTCAATCATAAGATAATCTCCGCACTTCGTATCGGGAGCCACTACACCAGGCCAGCTTACGATCATTGGTTCGCGGATACCTCCTTCATAGGCGGAACCTTTTCCACTGTTGAGTGGGTAGTTCTGAGTATGGAGTTCTCCGGCGCGGGTATGTGCGGCCAGTCCGCCATTGTCGGACATGAAAAGGATTACGGTATTGTCTGTTAGCTGGTTACGTTCCAAATAATCCATCAGGTCTCCCAGGCTCTTGTCCATGCCTTCGATGAGGGTGGCATAAGCTGCTTCTACGGGAGGAAGCCCTTTATCCAGATATTTCTGGTAAAAACGATAATCGGGTTGTATGGGAGTATGAATGGCATAATGAGCCATGTATAGGAAAAATGGTTTATCCTTTTGCTGTGCCTTATCCAAAGCTTTTATGGCCTCTAATGTAAGTGCTTCGCTGAGGAAAGTATCCGTGCCATGATATTGCTCCAATCCGGGAACGGCAGCTAACGGACTTTTGCCATCCGGCTTATTCCCAAAATTATTTTTGCCGTAATAACTGGCAGGTGATCCGGCTGCATGTCCGGCTATATTTACTTCGAATCCCATTGTCAGCGGATCGGCTCCGGGTGTATCATTTGCTCCGAAATGGGCTTTACCGCAATGTATGGTCTGGTAACCGTTATCTTTAAGTACCTGTGCCAACGTAGTCACTTGGGTAGTACGTTCAATTCCCGGTTCCTGGCAAATGCCGTTTACATTCCATTCGGGATAGGTCATTACTGAGTCGGGTTGTTCGTGAGTGGTATTTTTACGTAATGTCCAACTGGTTACGCGATGGCGGGCTGCATTCATTCCTGTGAAAAGGCTGACACGGGTAGGGGAACTGATACTACAGGCATACGCTTGTGTGAACATCTTGCCTTGTGTTGCCAGACGTTCCATATTCGGTGTGTGGTAAGTATCGTTGTAATGTGTCCGTTGAGTCCAGAAGGGCAGAGAAGTATCCTGCCATCCCATGTCATCAACCAGAAACAAAACAATGTTCGGACGTTGCTTTTCTTTCGGCACCCCTTTTTCCGGAGATGCTGCAATCACTTCTCCTGCCATGCCCCACATGGGAATCATGGCAGCCGATATTAATAATTCGCTTTTCATTTGAGATAATACTTTAATAAAGGTTAGTCGGTTAATTACAATCTTATCCCTTCGCTTCCTGGTATAAGAATCGTTTAATGGAGCGTTTTGGAGTTTTCTCAAATTCTTCGGGATAGATTTTCATTTTGAATATCTGGCTGTATGCAGGCAGCATGGTGTTTAGCGTGGCACGGTTTTCTTCCATGACCCGTTCTATGTCTGCGGTAGTGAGGCCGTGCGCAAAGGCATCGTCGAAGTCCGGATATACCAGTCCGACAAGCTTTTCATTCTGCTGCACGATAATACTTTCGGCAACGTACGGCATGTTATTCAACTTATCTTCTATTTCTTCAGGGTAGATATTTTGTCCACTGGAACCGAGCAACATATTCTTGCTGCGTCCTTTAATGGTGATATTCCCTTCGGCGTCCATCAGCGCAAGGTCGCCTGTATGCAGCCAACCGTCAGCGTCGATTGCTTCACGTGTGGCTTCTTCATTTTTATAGTATCCAAGCATAACATTCGGTCCGCGGCATACGATTTCCCCCGGTATATTTTCCGGATCGGAAGAAAGAACTTTCACTTCCATACGCGGAACCGCCTTACCGCAGGAACCCGGTTTGAAGCGTGACCAGTCTTCGTAACAGATAATCGGACCACATTCCGTCATCCCATAACCTACCGTGTAGGGGAATTCTATCATGTGCAGGAATTGTTCTACTTCCTGATTGAAAGCGGCACCGCCTACGATGACTTCTGCAAAACGTCCGCCGAAAGCACTGACTACTCCTTCGCGTACAGTTGCTTTAATCTTGTCATTGATGATGGGAACTTTCAGCAATAGCTTCATGGTGGGTGTTTCCAGTTTGGGAAGCACGTTCTTCTTAATGATCTTTTCTATAATGAGCGGTACAGCCACTACAAGGTGGGGCTTCACTTCCGAGAATGCCTGGAAAATGATTTTGGGGCTTGGCATGCGGGTTAGGAAGTAGATCTGACATCCTGCTGAGAACTCGTACAGGAATTCGAATGCCAACCCGTACATGTGTGCCATTGGTAACATGGAGATAATCTTGTCTCCGGCTTTCAATGGCAATACTTCGAATGCGAATGCCGTATTGGACCACAGGCTGCGGTAGGGCAGCATTACCCCTTTGGAATAACTCGTCGTTCCGGAAGTATAGTTGATGACTGCCAGTTCTTCAGGCTGATCTTTGTGATATTCAATGTGTTCCTTACGGAAATTCTTGGGGTATTTCTTGCCGAACAGTTCGTTCAGATGTTCACGGGCGTAATCCAGTTTCTGTGTGCGTGAGATGAGAATGGAGAAGTCCGTCATCAGAATGATGCCTTCCAGAATAGTCATGGCAGATTCGTTGAGGTTTTCCCATACCTGGTCGCCCACAAAGAGTAATTTGGCTTCGGAGTGATTGACAATGTTGTGTACATTGTCCGCTTTGAACTCATGAAGGATAGGAACTGCAACTGCTCCGTAGGTAAGTGTGGCAAGGAAGGTGACTCCCCAGTGTGAGCTATTACGTCCACAGATGGCTATCTTATCGCCTTTTTTAATACCGCTTGCTTCGAAGATTAAATGTACTTTCTCTATTTTGCGGGCTACATCTTTGTATTGTAGGGTAGCGCCATTATAATCTGTCAGGGCATCAAGGTCCCAATTCTCTTTAATACTATTCTCAATATAGGCGATAAAGCTTTGTTCCATGATATTATATATTGCACATTTATTTGAAATTTGTGCAAATATAAGGCTTTATCAAAAGAAAGCAAATTTTTAGCTAAAAAAAGCGGGATATGTATATAATTTAGCCCTGGCATATTAAAATATGGCCAGGGCTATTGAAATATTTACGATTTTAAATACCAATGATAGATGCGCTGTACGCCTTCTTCTATTTCTACTTTGTGGTGCCAACCCAGAGAATGTAGTTTTGAAGGGTCGGTCAGCTTACGCATGGTGCCGTCCGGTTTGCTGCTATCGAAACTCAGTTGGCCTTTGTAGCCTACAGTAGAAACTATCAGTTCGGCAAGGTTGCGGATGGAGATTTCTTTACCTGTACCTATATTGATGTGGCAGTTACGAATGTCTTTATCACCTGGTTTATAGGTGTCTTTGAAGTCTACATGTTCCATGACGAATACACTGGCATCTGCCATTTCTTCGCTCCAAAGGAATTCGCGAAGCGGTGTACCGGTACCCCAAAGTTTCACTTCATTGTCACTGATACCGTATTTAGCAAGAATGGTGAGAATATCCTCTTTGCTGCCGGTTCCGTCAATGCCTTCTACAGGACGGAGATCCAGGTCTTTGCGTATGGCATCCCAATCACCTTGTTTCAAACAGTGGGCAAGGTGTATCTTGCGAATCATGGCAGGAAGTACATGACTGCGTTCCAAATCGAAATTATCGTTCGGGCCATAGAGGTTGGTAGGCATTACAGCGATATAATTCGTACCGTATTGCAGGTTGAAGCTTTCGCACATTTTCAGTCCGGCAATCTTAGCTATGGCATAGGGTTCATTGGTGTATTCCAGGGGGGAGGTAAGAAGTACTTCTTCTTTCATGGGTTGCTCGGCATCGCGTGGATAGATGCAGGTGCTGCCCAGGAAGAGGAGTTTCTTTACATTATGGCGGAAACTTTCTCCGATGACGTTCTGTTGTATTTGCAGGTTCTTGTAGATGAAATCGGCACGATAGATACTGTTTGCCATGATGCCGCCTACGAAAGCGGCAGCAAGGAATACATATTCAGGTTGTTCTTCATCAAAGAATCTACGAACGGCAACGGCGTCCAGCAAGTCGACTTCTTTGTGGGTTTTGCCAATAAGATTGGTATATCCTTTATCTTGCAGGTTCTTCCAGATTGCAGAACCTACCAGGCCACGATGACCTGCTACGTAGATTTTGGCGTTTTTGTCTAACATTATATTTTAAGTTTTATGTATTAATTCTCTTGTGATCTCAGATACAGCTTTCTCACAAACTTCATGTCATGCGTTGCCATAATCTTCACGAGATCTTCAAAGCTGGTTTGTCTTGGGTTCCAGCCCAAAAGTGTTTTGGCTTTGGTAGGATCACCCAGCAATTGTTCTACTTCGGCAGGACGGAAGTATTTTGAATCTACTTCTACAATGATTTTGCCTGTCTTCACATCAATGCCTTTTTCTTCGACACCTTCACCTTCCCAACGCAGTTCAATACCTACTTCTTTGAAGGCGAGTGTGGCAAACTCACGAACAGTATGCATTTCTCCTGTGGCAATCACGAAATCTTCCGGTGTATCATGCTGAAGAATGAGCCACATACACTCTACATAATCTTTCGCATATCCCCAGTCACGGCGTGCATCCAGATTACCTAAATACAATTTATCCTGAAAACCTTGTGCTATGCGTGCAGCAGCCAGCGTAATCTTGCGGGTTACAAATGTCTCACCTCTGCGTTCACTTTCATGATTGAAAAGGATGCCGTTTACGGCAAACATTCCATAACTTTCGCGGTAGTTTTTGGTGATCCAGAAACCATATTGTTTGGCTACTCCGTACGGGCTACGGGGATAGAAAGGCGTTGTTTCCGTTTGAGGAACTTCCTGTACTTTTCCGTAGAGTTCCGAAGTAGATGCCTGATAAATCTTTGTTTTTTTCTCCATGCCCAGGATACGGACAGCTTCCAGCATACGGAGTGTACCAATGGCGTCCGCTTCAGCTGTGTATTCCGGTACATCAAAAGATACCTTTACATGACTTTGTGCGGCAAGGTTATAGATTTCATCCGGTTGCACCTGCTGAATGATTCGGATGAGCGAACTGCTATCCGTCATATCGCCGTAATGCAGGTTGATAGTACGTTTCTGTTTCATGTCGCGCACCCATTCGTCGAAGTACAAGTGTTCGATACGTCCTGTATTGAATGAGGATGAACGGCGGAGAATACCGTGAACTTCATATCCTTTTTGTAATAAGAATTCGGCAAGAAACGAACCGTCCTGACCTGTTATTCCGGAGATTAGAGCTGTTTTCATATTGTAGGCTTCGTTATAAATTGATTTTAAGAGGACAAAATTCGTTGTTTTTTACGAGAAAACAAAACTTTTCTCATTTATATATCTTATCTACTACTAACGCAATCGCCCCGTCTCCCGTCACATTACAGGCAGTACCGAAGCTATCCATCGCAATGTAGAGTGCAATCATCAATGCCTGTGCCGACTCATCGAAACCAAGCATGGACTGCAATATACCCAAAGATGCCATGATAGCACCACCAGGAACTCCGGGAGCCGCTACCATGGTGATTCCCAGCATGAAAATAAAACCGGCAAATAGTGGGAAATCGAAAGGTATCCCCTGCATCATCATCAGGGCAAGGGCGCATGCAACTATCTTGAGCGTACTTCCGGATAGATGTATCGTAGCACAAAGTGGAATCACAAAACCTGCTATGTCAGATGATACCCCATTCTTTTTAGTCTGTTCCAATGTGACAGGAATAGTGGCAGCAGAAGACTGTGTGCCTAAGGCGGTGAAATAGGCGGGCATCATCCGTCCCAATAATTTAAAGGGATTCTTACGGACGAATAGTGCAGCTATGCAATACTGGAACACTAAGAGGAAGATATGCAGCAGGAAGATCACACCGATTATTTTTATGAAGACCATTAATACGGAGAATACCTGTCCCGAATGTGTCATATTAAGGAATATACCGAATATGTAAATAGGGAGCAATGGCAGAATGACTACACTGATCATACGAACAATAATTTCCTGGAAATCGCGTGCAGCATTCTTCAACGTATCGTTTTTCAGTTGAGCAAGTCCAAGTCCTAACATGAAAGCTAATACCAGAGCTGTCATAACATTCATCAGCGGAGGTATGGCAACAGAAAAGAAAGGCAATATGCCTTGCGCTTCACTGACTTCTTCCAGCGGAACTCCGGGTTCTATCAGGTGAGGAAATACTGTTACTCCGGTAAAGTAAGACAAGAAACCGGAAAATAAGGTTGCCCCGTAAGCAATCAAGGTTGTAATTAATAATAGTTTTCCGGCACCTTTACCAATATCGGCAATTGCTACTGTCACCAATCCTACAATAATAAGTGGTATGGAGAAGTTCAGGAATTCACTGAAAATACCGTTGAACGTAATGAAAAAGCGTACCATACCTCCGGGAAGAAAATTACCCAAAAGAATACCCAATGCTATGGCTATTATGATACGCGGCAGTAGTCCGATATGTAGTTTTTTCATAAATCTGTATTTAAGTTTTTCAGGTGAAATGTAGTCATGTTTGCAAAAGTACGATTTTTATTCGAAATTCATACGAACAAATGCCCTTGGCATATTGTTTCCATTTCAATGAAACAATAACAAAAAAAATGCAAGTTATGACCAAAAAAGAACAAAAGACAGACATCGGCTTAATTGGACTTGCCGTAATGGGGGAGAATCTGGCCTTGAACATGGCAGATAAGGGATGGCACGTATCCGTGTATAATCGAACCGTTCCGGGAGTAGAAGAAGGCGTGGTAGAACGCTTTACCAATGGCCGTGCCAAAGGAAAGACTATTGAAGGATATACTGAAATACCCGATTTTGTGGAGTCCATTTCCACACCGCGCAAAATCATGATGATGGTTCGTGCGGGTAATGCGGTAGATGAGTTGATGGAACAGCTTTTTCCGTATCTTTCTCCGGGAGATATACTAATAGATGGTGGAAATTCAAATTATGAAGATACCAATCGCCGTGTGGCATTGGCCGAGCAGAAAGGTTTTCGTTTTGTCGGAGCAGGTGTTTCCGGCGGAGAAGAAGGAGCGCTGAATGGTGCTTCTATTATGCCGGGTGGTTCTGTTACTGCCTGGGATGAAGTGAAACCCATTCTGCAAAGTATCGCTGCACGTGCTGCCGATGGTACTCCTTGCTGTGACTGGATTGGCCCGGCTGGTTCGGGACACTTTGTCAAGATGATACATAATGGTATCGAGTATGGCGATATGCAGCTGATTGCCGAAGCCTACTGGGTGATGAAGAATCTATTGCAACTGGATAATGAAGAAATGGCTTCTGTATTTGCTCATTGGAATGAAGGTAAATTGCGCAGTTATCTGATAGAAATCACTGCCAACATTTTACGTCATAAAGATAAAGCAGGTGGATATCTGATTGATAAGATTTTGGATACTGCCGGACAGAAAGGTACTGGTAAATGGTCTGTTATCAATGCTATGGAACTGGGAATGCCCTTGGGACTGATTGCTACGGCTGTTTTTGAGCGTAGCCTTTCGGCACAGAAAAATCTGCGTGAAGCGGCTTCCAAGCAATTCGTTTGCCAGCGTTCACAAGTGGTATATAATAAACCGGAACTGGTAAAGGATATTTATTCGGCCTTGTATGCTTCCAAATTGGTATCTTATGCACAAGGATTTGCTGTATTGCAAAAGGCATCCGAAACTTTCGGTTGGGATCTCGATCTGGCATCCATTGCCCGTATGTGGCGTGGTGGTTGTATTATCCGTAGTGTATTCCTGAATGACATAGCTGCAGCTTTTGAAGCATCACAGAAGCCGAAGCACTTGCTGCTTGCTCCTTACTTCCGGGATGAAATTAAAGAATTGCTTTCGGGTTGGAAGCATCTTGTAGCTCATGCAATGAAAGAAGAACTCCCTGTTCCTGCTTTCTCTTCTGCACTGAACTATTTCTATTCACTGGTATCTGCGAAGTTACCTGCCAATATGATTCAGGCACAACGCGATTACTTTGGTGCGCATACTTTCGAACGTACTGATGAACTTCGCGGGCAATTCTTCCATGAGAACTGGACCGGACATGGCGGAGATACAAAATCAGGTACTTATAATGTGTAGTCACTAACTACTAACCACTAATCACTAAATTAAATGAGTAAATTTGTAATGATTATATTCGGCGCTTCGGGTGACCTGACGAAGCGCAAACTTATGCCGGCACTCTACTCTCTTTATAAAGATAATCGGTTGCCGGAAGAGTTTAGCATTTTAGGAATTGGGCGCACAGACTACGCGGATGATACTTACCGTGACTATATATTGAATGAACTGGAACATTTTGTCACTCCCGCTGAAGTAGGGATGAAGGAGTTCTGTACTCATTTACATTATCTCAGTATAGATCCTGCCAAAGAAGAAGGTTACGAAATGTTGGGCAAGCGTTTACAGGAAATCACAGGCGAGAAAGCACCGGATAATTTGCTGTTCTATCTTGCTACGCCTCCTTCACTTTATGGAGTTATTCCCTTGCATCTGAAAAAAGCCGGATTAAATCGTAAACATACCCGTATCATCGTTGAGAAGCCTTTTGGTTACGACCTGAAGTCAGCACAAGAACTAAACAAAATATATGCTTCCGTCTTTGAGGAGCACCAGATTTATCGTATCGATCATTTTCTCGGTAAAGAAACAGCTCAAAATATTCTTGCTTTTCGTTTTGCCAACGGCATCTTCGAACCGCTGTGGAACCGTAATTATATCGATTATGTAGAAGTTACTGCAGTAGAGAATCTGGGTATTGAACAGCGTGGCGGTTTCTATGATGGAACAGGAGCTTTGCGGGATATGGTTCAGAACCATCTTATCCAGTTGGTAGCTCTTACTGCTATGGAACCTCCTGCAGTTTTTACGGCTGACAATTTCCGTAATGAGGTGGTGAAGGTCTATGAATCCTTGAAACCTCTGACGGAGGAAGATTTGAATGAACATATAGTCCGCGGACAATATACGGCTTCCGGTTCTAAAAAGGGCTACCGTGAAGAAAAGAACGTTCCTGCCGACTCGCGCACTGAAACTTACATTGCCATGAAAATCGGTATCGATAACTGGCGCTGGAGTGGTGTACCTTTCTACATCCGCACAGGAAAGCAGATGCCTACGAAGGTGACGGAGATTGTAGTGCATTTCCGTGAGACACCGCATCAAATGTTTCATTGCCATGGTGGACACTGTCCGCGGGCTAATAAACTTATCCTTCGCTTGCAACCCAATGAGGGCATCGTACTGAAGTTTGGTATGAAAGTGCCCGGTCCGGGATTCGATGTGAAGCAGGTGATGATGGATTTCAGTTACGACCAATTGGGCGGAAAGGCTACAGGTGATGCTTATGCCCGCCTGATAGAAGATTGTATTCAGGGTGATCCGACCCTTTTCACTCGGAGTGATGCTGTCGAAGCTTCCTGGCGTTTCTTCGATCCGGTATTGCGCTATTGGAACGAATATCCGGATGCACCTCTCTATGGCTATCCCGTCGGAACCTGGGGACCTCTGGAGAGTGAAGCTATGATGCACGAACATGGTGCTGACTGGACCAATCCGTGTAAAAACCTAACGAACACTGATCAATATTGTGAGTTATGAAAACTTATATCTATAGTACAGCTGTTGAAACGGCACGAGCTCTTATCAAACACATCATAAGTCTGATGGAGGCAGAGCCGCAAAAGATTTTCCACATAGCATTCAGCGGAGGCAGTACGCCTTCGCTCATGTTCGATTTGTGGGCGGATGAGTTCAAGGATGCCACTCCCTGGTTGCGTATGCGCATCTATTGGGTAGATGAACGTTGTGTGCCTGCCGAAGATTCGGAAAGTAATTATGGCACTATGCGCCGTTTGTTGTTGGATAAGGTTCATATGCCGGAGGAATACATTTTTCCTATCGATGGTAACAATCGTCCCGACAATGAGGCGAAGCGTTACTCCAGTGTAGTGCGTTGTCATGCGTCTCTCTGGCATGGATTCCCGGCTCTCGACATCGTGTTGCTCGGTGCTGGCGAAGATGGACATACCTCGTCTATTTTTCCCGGACAGGAGCATTTACTTTCTTCCTTTCATCCGTATGAAGTGAGTGTGAATCCTTACAACGGTCAGAAGCGTATTGCTATGACCGGCTGTCTGTTATTCAATGCCAAGCAACTGATCTTCTTCGTTACAGGCAGAAATAAGGCTAATGTCGTGCAGGATATTCTGGATTCGGGTGATACCGGTCCGGCTGCTTATGTAGCCCATCATGCATGGAATGTAGAAGTATTTATGGATGAGCTGGCAAAACCTTAGCCCATCCATAAAAGCAATTATTGAGAGAGTGATTTATTAGTTGGATGTCCCGCTTTCGAGGATGCTGACGATGGAGAATAGTGTGAAGCAGATGCCTCCTAATCCAGCCAATACACGTGCAGGAACAAAGTAAACGTCGTCCAGCGTCGCCATTTCAAACATAAAGGCAGATAAGAAAAGGCAGGTCAGTGCAGTGAGTACTGGAATAAGCGGAATGCGATTCGCCAGTTTGAAGACATTCCGCCAGATAACTGCCAGTAGGATCACTTTACTGGAAATGCTGTAACAAACTAAACCCAGACCTATCATTATATATCCGATGGAGGACTTATCAGGATCGATGTCAGTCAGTATCCAAAGTCCCCAGAGGATACTAAGTGTACCCATTGCCAATACAAGGGCAGGCCACCATTTTCGTTCCGAACCGGCATAAGTGTTCCGTATCTGGCGTGATATGGTAGCTACAAGTGCCACTAAACTGGTGCATATGCAAGCTAATCCTGCCATAACATGTCCGGCTACGAAATAAGCAACATGAGTGCTGCTTTGTCCTAATAGCCAGAAAGTCCATACCCATGTAATTACAGCAAAGATGACAGCAAGAATAATCAGCGCATCTCCTTGTGCAGATGAGAAAGCTTTTGCCGGTACGGTATGATCCGTTCGTTTTGAGTTTTGCGGGATTAGAGTGAAACGGGTGGATGCAGTGGCAGTGGTAGCTACGCAGGCGGTGATAAATGCTACTCCACAAATGACGTGCCCTGCTACGAAATGGGCGGCAGTAATACCATCATTTATATAAGTCATTCCACCAATGAAACATACTATTGCAGCCAGATAGCCGAGAATAGGCAATACGTATTTTGCCGCAGTACTGTACGTGTGGATGAGTTGCCGGATGATGGTAGCTGCAGTAGCAAACAATGCAATGCATATCATTCCTAATGAAAATACTACGGGCCCGGCAACAAATCGGTTTACGTCCGTCCCCATGTCGAGCACAAAGGCTCCGTAGCCAAAACAGAAGAGGGCCATCAGCAGTGGGATAGCCCTAAAAAGGATACTAATACCGTAATTCATAACTGTTATCGTTTTTAAGTTTCCCCTTCCAACAGCATTTCTTGTGGTTTGTTTTCAATTTTAATATTTATTTATTTCCGGTAGATAGTCTCCCGGTTCTTTTAAGAACTTTGTAGTCTGTACTTTTGTTAGTATTCATACTTACTAACAACTTAATATCAGATAATTATGTGTAAGACAAATGTATTTTTAATCACCGCGCTTGTGATTATATTTTCAGTAATACCTCAGAAACGTGTAAGGGCTTGTACACGTGTAGTTTATCAAGGAAACAAAGATATGGTGATAACAGGCCGTACCATGGACTGGAAGGAAGATACCCGTAGTAATATTTGGATCTTTCCGCGAGGCATGGAGCGTAATGGAGAAGTGGGAAAGGACCCGATGCGTTGGAAATCCAAATATGGTAGTGTGGTTACTTCGGCTTATGATATATGCAGCACTGACGGCATGAATGAGAAAGGACTCGTTGCTAATTTATTATGGTTGGCTGAATCGTCTTATCCTCAATGGAATGGTGAAAAACCGGCTTTGTCCATAGCTGCCTGGGTGCAATATATGCTTGATAATTTTGCAACGGTGAATGAAGCGGTTTCCGAAATAGAAAAGAATACCTTCGATGTGGTATCGGATATGATGCCTGACGGTACACGTATGGCTACTCTTCATCTCTCCATTTCAGATGCTACGGGTGATAATGCTATCTTTGAATATATAGATGGAAAGTTGAATATACATCATAGCAGGTCCTATCAGGTGATGACCAATTCACCCGTTTTCGATCAGCAATTGGCACTTGATGATTATTGGAAGACTATTGGTGGAACGACCTTCTTACCCGGCACTAACCGGGCTGCCGACCGTTTTGTGAGGGCTTCATTCTATATTAATGCAATCCCTAAGACCGAAGATACACGTACGGCTTTGGCCAGTGTTTTCAGCGTGATACGTAATACTTCTGTTCCGTTTGGCATTAGTACTCCTGATCAGCCGAACATATCTTCAACGCGTTGGAGAACAGTTTCCGATCAAAAGGATAAAGTTTATTACTATGAATCTACTTTATATCCCAATGTATTCTGGGTTGATTTTAAGGATGTGGATTTTTCAGAGAAAGCACCTGTCAAGAAGTTGAACCTCCTTGATGGTAAGACGTATGCAGGAAATACTGCTAAAGAGTTTGTTACTACCAAGCCTTTCCAGTTCTTAGGAATAAAATAATTCAAAAGGAACAAAAAGAAAATGCACCCCTGACTAAAGGTGCATTTTCGCAAAACAAACGCCTAATTTTTATCTTCCCAGACTATTTAGACTATTAACAACGAAGACAAATTAAGTGATTAAATAAAAAAGTATTCTCATTTAATTTTCAGTTGTTATTAATAAAAGTCCTTATCTATATTAATAAAAGTGTCAGGAGTATGTAAATCAACTATTTGATACTTTGCTTGAGGTGGGTATTGTGGAAAGCAAAAAGCACTTCCTGTCGTTCGCTCACGGAGGAAGTGCTTCACACAAAAACTAAACTAGACTTAACTAAACTATTCTATT
>ERZ834382.482-NODE-482-length-48457-cov-9.062890_pt1 | contig 48457 bp, 40 predicted proteins | sample MGYA00519692_ERZ834382 | MGnify/ENA primary metagenome ERZ834382 (study PRJEB31850, sample SAMEA3708751) | human gut metagenome | biome: human gut; feature: human-associated habitat; material: faeces | place: China | collected 2014 ...
AAAGTGAGTATGATGTCCATATTTTTTTGTGTTGCACTTGATATTATAATCTACCAGCCCCCGTACAGGTCGTCAGCCATTTGTGTCACTGCGTCGTGCAGTGACTTTGTACGGCTGACTGCAAGCGTCCTTGCTTGGACTGGGCGGTAGCCCCAGTAATATAGCCCCTTCCCACGGGGAAGGGGTTTGGGGTTTCGGCAAGGATGCCGAGATAGAACGCCCGAAGGCTTTGCAGGACGCAAAGCCCACAAAGCGTTCTTATAGGGATAGAGAATTTGCTCCATTTTTATAAAAATGGACTTTTTCTACAAGCTGAAAGCCGCCGTGCAGATAGCACGGCGGCTCTCGTTATTAAGCATCACAGATTACTTAACGATATACTTGTCAAGCTCAGCCATAAGCTCATCGCAATCATCGCTGTGAACACGAAGCTCGAGGGGCTTTGAAAGATCCAGGCTGAAGATACCCATTATTGACTTTGCGTCAATTGCATATCTGCCGCTTACGATGTCAACTTCGTAGTTGCACTTTGTAACTGTTGTTACGAAATTCTTAACGTCTTCAATAGTATTGATTCTGATATTAGCTGTTTTCATACAAAAAACCTACCTTTCATATTTCAGGTCAAATTTTGGCTCCTGACCGATTGATTTCATTTTACCAAAATGTACGGCGGTTGTCAATTGCTTTTAACTGATTTTACTTAATTTTTTCAATCGGAGATAACCGTTAGCCTGATTTCCCGTTTCCGCCTTATCACTGTAAGTGCTTATCGCTCCTTACAGCTATATAATAACACATTTCACGATACGGTCAAGAGTATTATTGTCAAAAAATCGCCACAGCTTGCAAATTTCGTAATAATAAAGTATAATTAGGCTGTCGGGAGTTTAGTTTTGGTGAAACTCACCACAATTTATTATGGAAGTGATATTATCAAATATACCGTACAGACCTTCGGATGCAAGGTCAACCAATATGAAAGTGCTTCGGTAGCAAAGGCTATGGACGAACACGGATACGAGAAAACAGACGATATTTTCACGGCGGATATTGTTATAATAAACAGCTGTTCGGTGACGGAAAACAGCGACAAAAAAGCGAAACAGCTTATAAACAGGATAAAAAGCAGCGACCCTATGAAAATAGTCGTGCTTACGGGCTGTTTTCCTCAGGCTTTTCCCGAAACGGCTTCAAAGCTGTCAGCCGATATAGTAACGGGTACCGAGCATAAAGACAGCATTGCGGATATGATAGACGTTTTTACCGGCAACAAGGTAAAGCAGGTTGCCATACCGCCAAGACCCGTTAAAAAGCAATATGAAAAGCAGAAAAACGCCAATATGGGCAAGACGAGAGCGTTTATAAAGATTGAGGACGGCTGTGACAGATTCTGCAGTTACTGCATAATACCTACCGCCAGAGGCTCTGTAAGGTCACGTTCCTTGCAGGATATAACCGAGGAAGTAAGGTTTCAGGTATCGTGCGGTCATAAGGAGATGGTGCTTGTCGGCATCAACCTTTCCTGCTACGGTCAGGAAATCGGGCTGAGGCTTGCGGACGCAATAGAGGCGGTATGCTCTGTGGATGGTGTGGAGCGTGTACGTTTGTCATCGCTTGAGCCGGAGCTGCTGACAGATGAGGATATAGCAAGAATGGCGGCGCAAAAGAAGCTCTGTCCGCATTTTCACCTGTCGCTCCAGTCCGGAAGCAGTGATACATTGAAGCGTATGAACAGGCATTATACGCCCGATGAATACTATGATATAGTCCTGAGGCTGCGAAAAGCGTTTCCGGATTGTGCGATAACTACCGATATTATGGTAGGATTTGCAGGGGAAACCGACGAAGAATTCAAAGAATCCTGCGAATTTGCCCAAAAAGTCGGTTTTGCGGCAATGCACGTTTTTACCTACTCGATCAGAGAGGGTACAGCGGCGGCAAGACGCACAGACCACATTGCACATGATATTGCCGTAAAGAGATACCACGCTATGAGCAGCCTTGCAAAAAAGCTGAAAGAGGAATATTTCCGCTCGTGCGTGGGAAAGACGGAAAAGGTGCTTATTCAGCGCAGGGAAAGCGAAGAATATGCAAACGGCCTTACCCCGCAGTACGTTCCCGTGCGCATATACGGCAGTGACGCAAACAGGCAGGATATAATTACTGTACAAATTACAGGAGCATCGGGCAGTGATTTTTGTGTCGGAGAAGAAATAAAATGCTTGTAATCGGGCAGATATTGTAGTATAATTAAAAGGTATTGATAGTTTTGTGCCTTTACACGCTTGCAAAAGCCTGTGGCACTATCACAAAAAACGACGGAGGAAGTTTATGTCAGTTTATCGCATTTATGTGGAAAAGAAACCGCAGTTTGCCGTTGAGGGAAAAGCTGTTCTCTCAGACCTTAAAACCGCACTTCAGATTAAAGGTATCAAGGATGTGCGTATCGTAAACCGTTACGATGCAGAGGGTATCACAAAGGAGAATTTTGAAAAAGCTACTCCCACCGTATTCTCAGAACCGCCTGTTGACGATGTTTATTATTCACTGCCTGAGATTGAGGCTGATGAAAAGATGTTCGCAACCGAGTTTTTACCCGGTCAGTTCGATCAGAGAGCAGACTCAGCCGCTCAGTGTATACAGATGCTGTGTCAGGGCGAACGTCCCACGGTTAAATACGCAAAGCTGTATATCCTTAAGGGCGATATTTCAGATGAGGATTTTACTAAGATAAAGCACTATCTCATAAATGCCGTAGAAGCAAGAGAATGCGGCTTTGAGCAGTATGAAACGCTTGATGTAAAGTATGATATTCCGAAGGATGTAGCTGTGCTTGACGGATTTATCGGTCTTTCCGAAGATGAACTTGCCGAGTTTATCAAGAAGTACGCACTTGCTATGGATCTTGGCGATATAAAGTTCTGTCAGGAATATTTCAAGAAGGAGCAGAGAGATCCTACCCTTACCGAAATCAGAATGATAGATACATACTGGTCGGATCACTGCCGTCACACAACATTCGGAACGATAATCGACAATGCGAAGATTGACGCTCCCTACATTGCCGAAACTTATAAGGAATACAAGCTCGACAAGGAGGAGCTTGGCAGAAGCGCAAAGCCTGTCTGCCTTATGGATATTGCGACCGCCGCAGTAAGAAAGCTGAAAAAAGACGGTCTTCTCCCCGACCTTGACGAGAGTGAAGAAATAAATGCCTGCTCCGTAAAAATAACCGTTGACGTTGACGGCAAGGACGAGCAGTGGCTTCTTATGTTCAAGAACGAAACACATAACCACCCCACTGAGATCGAACCTTTCGGTGGTGCGGCAACCTGTCTCGGCGGTGCTATAAGAGATCCGCTTTCGGGTCGTTCTTACGTTTATCAGGCTATGCGTGTAACGGGTGCTTCGGATCCCCTGCTCCCTGTTGACAAGACGATCCCCGGCAAGCTCCCTCCGAGAAAGATAACAACAACAGCCGCACAGGGCTATTCGTCATACGGTAACCAGATTGGTCTTGCAACAGGTCACGTTGCGGAAATCTACGACCCCGGATATATGGCTAAGCGTATGGAGATAGGTGCTGTAATAGGTGCCGCTCCTGCTGAGAACGTTGTCCGTGAACGTCCCGTCCCCGGTGACATAATCATCCTGCTCGGCGGCAGAACAGGCCGTGACGGTTGCGGCGGCGCTACAGGCTCATCAAAGTCGCACAGCGTTGAATCGCTCGAAACCTGCGGTGCTGAGGTTCAGAAGGGTAACGCTCCCGAAGAAAGAAAGCTCCAGAGATTATTCCGCGACAAGAACGCAACAAAGCTGATAAAGCGTTGCAACGACTTTGGTGCAGGCGGTGTTTCCGTAGCCATAGGCGAGCTTGCTGACGGTCTTGAAATCGACCTCAACGCAGTTCCCAAGAAGTACGACGGTCTTGACGGAACAGAGCTTGCCATCTCTGAGTCGCAGGAAAGAATGGCAGTTGTAGTTGACAAGAACGATGTTGACAAGTTCATCGCTCTTGCAGGCAAGGAAAACCTTGAGGCTACTCCCGTTGCGGTAGTTACCGAAAACCCCAGACTCAAGATGAACTGGAACGGCAAGACTATCTGCGACATTTCAAGAGAATTCTTAAATTCAAACGGTGCGGAAAAGCACACGGATATATATGTTCCCGCTCCCACGGTAAGCTATTCTACAGGCAGACACAACACTAAGGAAGAATGGGAAAAGCTCGTTACAGACCTTAACGTATGCTCACAGAAGGGTCTTGTACAGCGATTTGACTCAACAATCGGTGCAGGTACTGTTCTTATGCCTTATTCGGGCAAGACACAGCAGACACCCGTACAGGCTATGGCGGCAAAGCTCCCCGTACTTTCGGGCAACACAAAGACTGCTTCCATAATGGCATGGGGCTTTGATCCTTTCGTAAGCCGTCAGTCACCCTATCACGCAGCCGCTCTTGCAGTAGTCGAGAGTATGGCAAAGGTAGTTGCCGCAGGCGGTAAGAGCGAAAAGTGCTGGCTCACATTCCAGGAATATTTTGAACGTACACAGGGCGATCCTGAGCGTTGGGGCAAGCCTTTTGCCGCACTTCTCGGTGCATATAAGGCTCAGATTGCACTCTCAAGCGGCGCTATAGGCGGCAAGGACTCAATGTCGGGTACATTTGAGCATATAGATGTTCCGCCCACGCTCGTTTCTTTCGCAGTTTCAACCGCAAAGTCAGACAAGATAATTTCCGCTGAATTCAAGCTTCCCTGCAGTGATATTTACTACATTGAACCTGCATACGATGAAAACGGTATGCCTGACTTTGACAGCGTCAAGAAGGTATTTGCTACAGTAGAAAAGGCAATTGCCGACGGCACTGCCCTGTCAGTATGGACTTTGGCTCACGGCGGTATTGCAGAAGGTATCTTCAAGATGTCGCTCGGTAACAGAATCGGCGCAAAGCTTAAAGCTATGGACGATGAAAAGCTGTTCGGTCTGCACTACGGTGCATTCATCATCGAGGCTAAGGGCGCAATAGAGGGCGCAGAGCTTATCGGTGAAACGGTGAGCGACTACACGATTACAGCAGGCGATGTCAAGCTCGACATTGCAGATCTTGAGAAGAAGTATGACGCTGTTCTTGAGCCTATCTTCAAGAATTCGCTCCCCGAAATGCCGAGGCCCGTATCGGTTGCTTACGACAAGGGCTGCGATCTTCTCACAAACAAGGCTCCCGGCACTATTGCAAAGCCTAAGGTACTTATCCCCGTATTCCCCGGTACTAACTGCGAATACGATATGGCTGCCGCATTCAACAGATACGGCGGTGAAGCTGAAATATTCGTTATCAGAAACCTTTCTGCAAAGAATATGGAAGACAGTGTAAACGAATTTGCAAAGAGAATCGAGGACAGCCAGATGATAGCTGTTCCCGGCGGTTTCTCAGGCGGTGACGAACCCGAAGGCTCAGCTAAGTTCATCAACGCATTCTTCCGCAATCCTAAAATCAAGGATGCTGTAGAGAATATGCTCTATGCCCGTGACGGTCTTATGATCGGTATATGCAACGGCTTCCAGGCTCTTATCAAGCTCGGTCTTGTGCCTTTTGGCAAGATAGTTCCTCTGTCAAGCGAAAGCCCCACGCTTACATATAACACCATAGGCAGACACCAGTCACAGCTTGCTCTTACTAAGATTTGCACCAACAAGTCACCGTGGCTTATGCACTGCAAGGTGGGCGAGGTTTACAACATACCGATTTCGCACGGCGAAGGACGTTTTGTAGCAAGCGACGAGGTTATCGCAAAGCTCATCGAAAACGGTCAGATTGCTACTCAGTATGTTGACCTTAACGGCGAGCCTACAATGGATCTTGCATACAATCCCAACAGCTCGATGTGCGCTATCGAGGGTATCATTTCTCCTGACGGCCGTGTACTCGGTAAGATGGGTCATACAGAGCGTATAAGCTCAGATACCTGCGTTAATGTTGACGGCAACAAGGAACAGCTTCTGTTCAAGGGTGGCGTTGACTACTTCAGAATTTAACATTAAAACCGCATAAAATCTGCCCTGCAACGTATTCAGAACGTTGCAGGGCATTTTTGTGCGCAAAAATACAGAGCAGACTTTCGTCTGCTCTGCGATGTTTTTACTTACTTATTCTTTCTTTTTCTTGCCTTATACGTTACAGGAACTGCTCCGCCGGCAACAGCCGCTACCGCAATCCAGGCGGCAAGTGACGATGCACCTGTTTCGGGGTTTCTCTTTCCGAATTCTTCGGGAGCTTTTTCAAACGCACAAGCTATGCACTCATAATGGCCTATGCCCGGCTCTGTGGCGGTAGGTTCTTTATCTACCACCCACTTGAACTCGTGGTCGTCAGCATCGATTATATTGCCATTGTCATCAACGTGCCAGTGCTTCTTCTCATCGTGTTTTCATTCCTTCTTACCGCTGAGCTTAGGAAGTGCTTTCTCCTCCTTTATGCCGCAAACGTTGCAGGCTCTGTACTCTTTACCCTCAGATGTGATTGTCGGCTCAACGAGAGTTTTCCACTCGGACCAGTCATGTCCCTTCGGAGAAATTTCCTTTATATCTTTTCTTTCATCGCAATTTCTGCAATGTACAGAATCCTCACCTTGCTCAGTGCATGACGGTGCAATATCAACAGTACGGGAATCCTCCCATTCGTGCGCCGGCTCTATAATTTCGGTCTGTTCGAAACCGCAATGGATACAAGCGTGTTTCTTAACGCCGTTTTCAGTACAGGTTGAAGGCGTTACTATCTCCCATTCGCCGTAGGTGTGATCTGTAACGGGGATAACCGTTGAATCCTTTGTTGCGTCACAGCGTGAGCAATGGATTGATTTAGAGCCTGCTGCCGTGCAGGTAGGTTCCTTGTCTATCGTGTAATCCTCTTCCCACTCGTGAGCGTCCGGGTCTATATCGGTATCTTCATATTCAGTGTATCCGCAGATCTCACATTTTCTTGTTTTCTGACCGCCTGCAACACAGGTAGAGTCTTTTGATACTGTCCACTCGCCGAATGAATGTCCTGTCGGTTCGATCTCGGTTACATCCTTTATCGCATCACATCTTGAACAATGTATCGACTTTGAACCGGGCTGTGTGCAAGTAGGCTTTACATCTATTGTAAAATCATCTTCCCAGTCATGTCCCAGAGGTTCAATCTCTGTTACATCCTTTGTCGCATCACATCTTGAGCAGTGAATAGACTTTGAACCGGGCTGTGTACAAGTGGGCTTTACATCTATTGCGTATTCGGCATTCCAATCGTGTCCTAGCGGTGCTGTGTCACGTTCTTCTTCTGCCTTGCAGACGGAGCAGATATGCTTTTCCTTACCGCCTTCTTCGCAATTTGCCGACTTACTTTCTTCCCACTCGCCGAATGTGTGACCGTTTGGAGCGCCGCTTTCAAATACAAGCGTTGTGTCATTTGTGTGTGCTCCGCATTCGCACGAATAGAAATACTTGGCAGGATTTACGCAATCTGCAGGAACTGCAAGCGTATTCTCATTTACGGTCTTTATATCAAATATATGATTTACTTTATTGATTTTTATCTGACAGTTCTTACAAAGATTATAGTGTCCGGTAAGATCGGAATAATACAGTTTACCGTCACTCTCGTGTTCAACCTTATAAGTCAGCGTGAAACGTGCCAGAGCCTTATCCTGAGTGCCCGCAGACGCATCCGCATAAGCGGTTCTGTCTGTTATAACGATAAAATCTTCAGTATAAGTTCCTGCGGCTAAATTGCTGTCGGGCTTAACTGTGAATGTTGCCGTTGCGCCCTTTGCAAGCTTTGAAGAGCCGTCATCGGCAGTACCCCATTCATTGCCGGCAGTGTATGATACTGTGAACGAAGAAGTATCAGTTATGGCACCGCTTGCTTTATTAAGGTCCGATTCCTTTACTACTCTGTACTTTGTTATAAAACCGCCCTCTGTAACTTTCAGCTTGAGCGATACTGTCTTTGTCGGGTTGCCGTTATCAAAATCTGTACCGATGTCGACAGTTGACACAGGATTGTTTTCGCTGTCTGTTACAGATATTTCAACATCTTTAAGACTTGCGTCTGCAGTCACGATAAGGTTGCGGTCAACCGAAAGTGCTATGAACTCACCTGTCGTGCTGTCAAACGTGTACATATCGTCAGGTACCGCATTACCGTCAATATCTGTTACCGTAACGCCTGAGAAACGGTATTCATCGGGATCGTTCAGAGCAAATACAAGCCTTGAAGAAACTCCTCTCATAGCAAAGACGTTTCCGTCCGATACGGTTGTTTCATTCGTATTATTCGCCTTTATGCAATAGGGCATTACATTTGTGCGTGGCTCGCTGTCATCTATTATTTCGCCGTCACCGCTGCGGACAATATTAAGTCTGTTTGATTCCGATACTATTGTGTTGGCATCGGCAATATCGATTAAAGTATTTCCGTCCGACAGCTTTATTTTATAGCCGGTTTCCGCAATGCACTTACCGCCTGCATAATCCAGCGTATATCCGTTACCGTAAGCAGGTGTGAACCTGCGGATAATGCCGCCGTTCGTCTTTGTTATCTGTGCCGCTCTGTCGGCTTTTGTGATACTGCCGTTTGTGAGTATCGTACCGTTATCGACAGACAGAGTACCTGCTACGGAAATGTCGCCGTAGGTTTTAAAAACAGTGCCGTCAGCTACCTTCGCCGTTCCGTGACCGATTATATCGAGCTTTGCATTTTCGTAACCGTTCACAGACAGGAGCTTAAAATCGCCCGAAGTATCGCCTGTATCGGAATCATCGAGCTTATTGACATTGAGAGTACCGTTTACGGCGTATATTCCGCTTACCGATGTTCCGTCACTTCCCGGCTTGCCTTTATAATTATCCTGCTGTTCAGACGGTACATTGGTATTTGTACCGGGGTTTCCGCCTCTGCCGGCTGTAACGTTAAGTCTGCCGCCATTAAGATACACCTTTGTATTATCGGTTATAGCCGCACCGCCGTTACCGCCGTCGCCGCCAACACCATAGACACCGGTGGCAGTATAAAAGCCGCCTCTACCGCCATCGCCGCCGTCGCCACCGATTATTGTTATTGTACCGCCCGCAACGGTAAGCGAAGCGACATCTACTGCAACAAGTCCGTTTTCACCGGATTCTCCCGGTGTGGTACTTTCAAAACTTTCTGTTTGACCATTTTTGCCATCATCGCCGTACGCTCCGATAAGGCCAATAACACCGCTTGCGTTTTCACTCTCACTATAAAAGGTTATTGTTGCATCTGTGCCGGCAATGCCGTTCACTACACTTACCTCTGCATTGTTCTTGAGTATGACATTTACATTTCCTTTAATTTCTACAGGATTATATACATTTTTATTGTTGTCATAATCATAGGTTGTTGTGATGATATTAACGATACCGTCAGCCACATACCACGTTTCTTTACCGGCAATGCCCCATGCAGTATCGGATGAAGCTATCTTTGTATAATCAGTTACCGTTCCGCTTATAACCGTACCGTCTGCAGACAGTCCGTAATAACTCACCGCTTCATCGGCAATTGCGTTGATTACTGTAAATGACAACGTGCCGACTGCAAGCACGGCAGATGTTGCTATGCCGGCTATGATTCTGGTTGAAAATTTTCTTTTCATTTGTCTCTCCTTATCCGAGAAATTTTAAATAATGATATGCATTACTTATCTATCATACAATTGTAACATTCCATAAAGAGAATTTCAACAAATATGGCACGAATGGTCAAAAAATGGCGGCGAATGGTATAATTACCTTCGCCGCCTGACTATAAAGAATGATTACTTATCAAAACCGAGCAATTTCTTCGTTCCTGCTTTTTCAAGCGCAACTGTCAGAAGCACACCTGCTATAAGCCCTACAGCGCCCTGTATTGCGTTTCCGAAAATGCCTGCCGCCGCTGTTGCCACATTACCGTAAAGTATAATAGCATAAACGAAGTAGCCTGCTACCATAATTATTTCTGCCACAGCGCCGCCGATTACCTTGCCGACAAGCGACTTGAAATAAGAGCCGTTCATAAAGCACTTTGCAATGTAGAATGCTGCTACTGCCATAAGTGCCTTGATTATCAGCGTTGCAGGCGCATAATAAGCATAACCTGTAAGCAGATCCGCCATCGCAGAGCCTATGCCTGCCGCCGCAACTCCCCACGGCGAGCCGATAAGCCATACCGATGTAAGCACCATTACATCACCGAGATTTACATAGCCCTTTGTGAGCGGCATAGGTATCTGTACTACCATTGTCGCAACACAGGTAAGTGCGGCAAGCACAGCCGCCGTAACCATTAATGTGAGATTTTTTGTCTTTACCATTTCTTTTGTCTTCTTTCTTTTGTATTTGGCTTATTTGCCTTTTTTCATATCATTGGCGGAGTAAACGACCTCCGCATAGATAGCCGCAATAATTCTGTACAGCTCGACCGGTATCGTTTCACCGCTGTTGAGCATTACAAGAAGCGCCGCCGTGCTGTCGTCACGGTAAACGGGAACGCCGTTCTCGTCTGCGATATTTATAATCTTCTTCGCAAGCTCGCCAAGGCCGGACGCTACCACGACCGGAGCATAGTTAAGGTCGGGATTGTACTTAAGCGCCGCCGCAGCCTGCTTTCCTAAATTACGCTTGGACATTAAGACCCTTCCTCCTGTCAATTATTTTCGGGAAAACCTCTGTCAGCACATGAGGCTTTCTCAGCACCGCAGTTTCAAATTTTGCGGGCTTATAGCCGATATTCCTTATTATAAGGTCAATCTTATCGCTAAGCTTTTTTATCTTGAAGCCGAACTTTTCGGGATAAAGAAGCGACAGATTGATGTTTTCGCCCAGTGCGTACATATCGACCTCAAAACGTCCTATAGATTCAACGTCAAATGTCAGGAACAAGTGATAATTCTTCTGTCCGACAGGCGTGTTGTTGGGGTTATTCTCGTCATTATCGACCCACAGCTCGCCGAATGCCTTTGTATCCTCAATCTGCAACGGCAGGATATAGTGTGCAAGAGGCGTGAATACACCCGGTGCATTGAGAAGGCTCTGCAGAAGATTTGACGCATTGAAATCGTCCAGCGACTGAATAGCCTCGTGATTTATATTCTTACCGATAAAATCGGTCAGCTTATCAAGAGTAGACGGTGCGGAAGGGATATTGCTCGAAGGCGGCAGTTCCTTACGCTGTGCCATCTCATTTACTATATTGGTAAAAAACTCAAAAAGCGTGTCACGCTGAGGTATATCCGGCATTTCACGGAGAATCTCATTGAGGTAGTCAACAAGTGCCGCCATATCCTTGATTCCCTGAAAATCACGATGTACCGCAGGAATAATCTGTCGGCTGTCAGTGCCTGTCAGCATTGCCATTATTATATTCTTAAGTGTCTGCAATCCGGATTGTTTTCCTTCATCAAACGGAGATGTCAGAAACTCCAGCTTATCCCTGGATAAATCCAGCTCCGCAAGATAGCTTTCATCGGATAAATGTGACTTAATGAACAAAGACAGAGATAATTTTTCAGCTTTATTGTCAAAAATGCTTAAATAGTCTTGATTTTCGGACTGATTTAGTGTATTATTATAACTATCAGGAATATCCGACATCTCGCTGAGCTGTTTTTTGCTGAAAATCTTTTTAAGAAGATTTCCAAATGCAACAGACAGCTCCCTACGCATATCGTCAGACGGAATATATGCAAGGAGATTTGCAAAGCTCTCCTTGAGCATACCGTTGTTGGTGTTGTAGCGTGAAAGATTATGTATTATGAGCGGAATGAACGTCTGTGTTCTTTCATCGTTCAGAAGACTTGCGGAAACGTCCTTCAGCAGTGCGAGCGTTTCACTCTTGAGCGGCTCGAACATATCAGCCGCACTACTGCTCTTCCATTGTGAAGACAAATCGGAGAGTTTACGGGAGAGCGACTCGTTCGGTGAAAAATATTCGGACAGGAATTTGAGATTCGCACCGAGTGCATTAAGTATCTCCTGCTTGTTTGACGAATAGTTGAGTGCTTTCAGCAGCTGACCGATACTTTCTTTTATATCGGGGCTTGTGGTGGTCTTCAGGATACCGTGGAGCAGCTTGTAAAACTCATCACCGCTGAACATCGTGTTCTGCTTTTCCTGGTTCTGAATCTCACGGACCAGCTTTTCGGGAGCAAGATAAAAGCTCTTGATAAGCTCATCCATATCGTCGTAAAGCTCTGTGTAACCGTTGATCATCGTCTGCTCGAGCAGATCCGAGCTTAACAGGTTCTTGAGCGTTTCGACCGCCATAGTGGGATCTTTTATCTGAACAGTAAGCGGAGCGAGATTCTTTCTGCCCATCATCATAGCGGCGGCGGAATCGTTATCCTGCGCCGTAGATGCTTTGATAGGCTGAGCAAGCTCGACCATATCAAACGGTTCTATATTACCGTCATACTGCCGGTTAGTGAACGAATAGCTCTTACTGTTGGAAACAGGAGCCGTAATCTGTGGAATGTTGGGCATATATATTTCCTTTCAGATGCACATTTTAAAGCCGTGCATCGCATTGCTTGACTTTAAGTTTAGCACATTTCAAGGGATTTATCAATATCAATCTAACGATTGCAAAATAAAAAAATCAGGGAAAGGCGGTTTTGTATATGGCAAAGGTTGAACCCGGCATGGAATCCATGCTCGAAATGTACATATTTGAAACCAATACGCTGCTTGAACAGCTCGATGAAATTCTTCTCAGAACAGAGGATGCAAATGTATTCTCGCAGGAGGATATCAACGAGATATTCAGAATAATGCACACAATCAAAGGCTCGTCTGCGATGATGGGATTTGAAAATCTCCAGCATCTTGCGCACAAGGGCGAGGATATGTTCTTTGTAATAAGGGAGAAGCCCGAAATTGCGAAGGATGCACATTTTGTATATGAACTTATATTTGAGGTTTCCGATCTATACAAGGCTGAAATCGAGTATATACAGAATTCGGGGGATGACGACTATACGCCTACCGACTTCTCGGAAACGTTCAAAAAGCTCGAAGACGCAACGGAAAGATTAAAAGCAATGGAAAGCGGTGCCGCTCCTTCGGAAAGCGCTCCTTCGGCAAAGCAGGAAGCATCTGCCGCTCCTGCAGGAAGCAACGTTGAGGGAAGCATGACCGTCCGTGTATTCTTCGAGGACGGCTGTAAGATGGAAAACCTCCGTGCTTTCCTTCTGCTGACAAAGATAAAGGATGTTGCCGAAGTTATCAGCTGTACTCCTCCCGATGTTGAATCCAATGCGGATACGGCAAAGGATATTGTCGAGAACGGTTTCCTTGTGACCTTCAAGGGCTTTGACGGCGACAATGATACGGTAATTAAAGCCATAGAAGGTGCAGTAAACGTAGAGTCTTACGAGATAATAGACACACCGTCTGCGGCACCTGCAGAAGAAAAGCCTGCTCCCGCACCGGTTAAAGAGGTTGCCCCCGTTGCCGCCCCCGCAAATACGGAGGAAAAGCCGCAGGCTCAGCCTGCTCCTGCAAAGCCTGCCGCAAAGAGTGCGGTCACAAAGGCTCAGGAGGACATTAAAAAGGCTAACGGCGGTCAGAAGCAGAGCCTTATCAGCGTAAATCTGTCAAAGCTCGACACACTGCATGATATTGTCGGTGAAATCATAACGACCGAGTCAATGGTAATAGCAAACCCGGATCTTGAGGGTCTTGAGCTTGAGAGCTTCTCAAAGGCGGCAAGACAGCTCAGAAAGCTGACAGACGAGCTTCAGGATACCGTAATGTCTATCAGAATGGTACCGCTTGCAGGCGTATTTCAGAAGATGGGCAGAATTGTCCGTGATATGAAGATAAAGCTGAACAAGGAAGCAGAGCTTGTTCTTGAAGGTGAAACGACCGAGGTTGACAAGAGCATAGTAGATAACCTGAACGATCCTCTTATGCACCTTGTAAGAAACTGTATGGATCACGGCATAGAGGACGATATAAATGTCCGCATTGCCGAGGGTAAGCCCGAAAAGGGTACTGTAAAGCTGTCTGCAAAGCACTCGGCAGGTGAAGTTATCATCACCGTTTCAGATGACGGTGCAGGCATCAACTGCGAAAAGGTTCTAGAAAAGGCAAAGGAAAACGGACTTCTTACAAAGCCCGAAAGCGAATATACAACGAAGGAAATCCAGAACATGATTCTCCTGCCCGGCTTCTCGACCAATGATACGGTTACGGAATACAGCGGCAGAGGCGTAGGTATGGACGTTGTACGCAGTAATATCGAACAGTGCGGTGGTACACTTACCGTTGAAAGCGAAGAGGGCAAGGGTTCAAGCTTTATAATCAGAATACCGCTCACACTTGCGATAGTTGAGGGTATGAAGCTGAAAGTCGGCTCTACTATCTTTACAGTGCCGATCTCATCTATCAAGGAAAGCCTTATGGTTGCAAACAACCAGTTGCTCAACGATACAAAGCAGGGCGAAATGATAATGATAAGAGGCGTGTGCTATCCTATCCTCCGTCTGCACGAAAAGTTCAATATGCCGACCGAGGTCACAAAGCTTGAGGACGGTATCCTGCTTCTTGTCGATGTCGGCGGAAAGAATGTCTGCCTGTTTGCAGATAAGCTGATAGGCGAACAGCCCGTGGTTGTAAAACCGTTCCCGAAATACCTCAGCCAGTACAATATCAAGGCGGAGGGTCTGTCGGGCTGTACCGTAATGGGCGACGGCACTATTTCGCTCATAATAGATGTAAATAATCTTATCGGCTAAGGAAACGGAGGCTTTACTTTGTCAGAGAATTATAATGATAAATTACAGGAACTTCTGAATACTCAGAAAGCTATGGAGGACGCAAAGAAAGATCCTCAGAATACAGAAATAACTAAGGTACTGACCTTCTATATCGGCGAGCAGGTATACGGCATTGAAATACCCGATGTCATCGAAATCATAGAAGTACCGCCCATAACCGCCGTACCCGGTGTACCGTCTTATATCAAGGGCATAATCAATGTCCGCAGTAAGATTGTTCCTGTTGTGAACATAAGAAGCAGATTCGGCAAGGAAGAGATTCCTTTCAACGACCGCACCTGCATAATCATCGTTTCGACAGGTGATGTATCGGTCGGACTTATCGTTGACAGCGTTGCGGACGTTATTCCTGTAACCGAACAGCATATATCAAAGACACCGGAGCTTACCGGTGTAAACTCGAATAAATTCATCAAGTCCATTCTTGAAATGAACGATGGAATAAAACTCGTCCTTGACGTTTCAAAACTGATAGACGAACACGCAAGCGAAGAAATGAAGTAAGGCAGGTGAGCCGTAATGCTTAAAATAACAGATAATGAATTCAACCGTCTGGTATCATTCATGAGAGAGCGCTACGGCATAAACCTTTCTCACAAACGCACACTTATCGAGGGCAGACTCGGTAATATGCTCTTTGAGCGAGGATTCAAAAACTATGACGAGTATCTTGACTGCTGTATGAATGACAGAAGCGGTAAAGAGCTTGACGGTCTGCTTATAAAGCTGACCACAAATCATACTTATTTTATGCGTGAACCGGAGCATTTTACTTACCTTACAAGCACCGTTCTTCCGTTTATAAAGCAGGCCAACGCAAGAAGCAAAACAATGCGTATATGGAGCGCAGGCTGTTCAAGCGGAGAAGAAGCGTACACTACGGCTATGCACATAAGCGAATTTCTGGGCAGTGAAAAATCTTCGTGGGATACAAGGATACTCGCTACCGATATTTCGCTGAAAACGCTTGCAGGCGCTCAGAACGGAGTGTATCTGGAAAGCGGACTTACGGATCTGCCACCCGGCTGGCTTGAGAAGTATTTTGACAGGATAGACAGCGAAAAATGTAAGGTAAAGCCGGCGCTTCGCAACGAAGTGATTTTCCGCACGTTCAATCTGATGGAGCCGATACCCTTTAAAAAAGCTCCGTTTGATCTGATTTTCTGCCGTAACGTAATGATTTATTTTGAAATGGAAACGAAACTGGCTTTAGTAAAGCGGTTTTACGATGTGTTAAGACCGGGCGGATACCTGTTCATCGGTCACGCAGAAAGTATTCCGAGAGATTCAACCGATTATGAATATATTAAACCTGCTATTTACCGCAGACCGCTTAAATAACGGCTTTGCACAATATGACGGCATAATGCCGCAGACGGAGGTGAGGTTTTGCCTCTACGCATACTTATAACAGGAACCAGTGCAGCTGTAAGTCAGGTCACGAAAACTATCATCGACCGCAGTCTGCATAACTGTAAATCTGAAATAGTTGACTATAAACAGCTTTCTCTTTCTGCCGAAAAAGCAGACTATGATTTTGCCGTTATAAACGATCTGATGGCGGATGTATATTATCGTCTGCCGTCGGCACTGAACGATGTTCCGTCGGTGCTCATAACCAATAATGACAGAATACTGACCGACCCGAAGAGATTCGGGCTTTTTGGTGCAATCAAAAACACAAGCGGCGGTGCGGCGGGTCTTGTTGCTTTTGAAAAAGAGCTGATAGCTATCATCAATAACGGCACTCATAATACGCTCGAGCGTAAATCTGCCGATAAACCGCACTTTGATAAAATTATGCAGTCGCCGGACGGCAGCGATCCTGCTGTTCTTTTCAAAAAAGCGACAGCGCCGCAGAAAAACAAGCGGAGCGATATAATCAGACCTTACAGCAACAGCGGTAAGATTGAAATGATAGCGATAGGCGCAAGCACGGGCGGTACAGACGCCATAATAGAAGTTGTGCAGGATCTTCCTGCGGATACTCCGCCTATCGTAATAGTACAGCATATGCCTGTCGGATTCACGAAAATGTACGCCGACCGCCTTGACCGCATATGCAAAATGAACGCTAAAGAAGCCGAAAACGGCGACAGACTGCAACAGGGTCTTATAATACTTGGACACGGCTCGGAACAGCTTGAGGTACACAGGGACTCAGGTGGGTTATATGTTACCTCAAAGCCCGGTGAAAAGGTTTCGGGGCACTGCCCTTCTGTTGATGTTTTGTTCAGTTCTGTAGCAAAGGTTACAGGAAAAGGAACTATAGGTATAATTCTCACAGGCATGGGACGTGATGGTGCTTCAGGTCTTGCCGAAATGAGAAAATCCGGCGCATATACGATAGGTCAGGACAAAGATTCCTGCGTTGTATATGGTATGCCCTGTGTTGCTTTTGAAGAAGGCGCAGTCATAAAACAGGCTCCGCTTTCTGATATAAAGAATATTATAATAGGAATGTTATAATGGCAAATTACCGGGAATAAGGAGAGAAAAATGTCAACAGCAAAGAAAACCCTTTCTGTCATTACAGCTGTAGCAATTTTTGCAATTGCGGCTTTGATGACGATGTGTGTTACTCAGGTCGCATCAGCGGCAGAGATGAACGGTAACACAGCAACAGAGCTTGTAAGCTTCATCGGCACAGGCTGGAACTTAGGAAACACTCTTGACGCTACAGGAGGCGGAAACAGCCTTTACAGCGAAACGTCATGGGGAAATCCGAAAACAACAAAGGCGATGATAGACGCCGTAAAAGCACAGGGCTTCAACACAGTAAGAGTACCTGTATCGTGGGGCAACCACACGACCGGCGACAACTTCACTATCGACTCTAAGTGGCTTGCAAGAGTAAAAGAAGTTGTAGATTACTGCATTGATAACGATATGTACGTTATCCTGAACATTCACCATGACACATCCACGCAGTACTACTACCCTTCATCTACATATAAAACACAGTCGGTGAAATTCGTAAAATCAATATGGACGCAGGTTGCAAAGTATTTCAAGGACTACGACCAGCATCTTGTATTTGAAACGCTCAACGAGCCAAGACTTGTCGGCACAGGCGATGAGTGGTGGTTTCCTGTAAATAATCCCAACAGTGCGGTTCGTGATTCGATCAGTGTAATAAACACACTCAATCAGACAGCGGTTGACACTATCCGTGCGGCAGGCGGCAAAAATAACGACAGATGTATAATGGTTCCGGGATACGGTGCATCCATAGATGGCTGTACAACATCAACTTTCAAATTACCGGATGATTCTACGCCCAATCGTCTTATCGTGTCGGTACACGCATATACACCTTATAATTTTGCTCTTAACGCATACGGCACAGCTGAATTTAAGAATGATCTGAAAAATGAAGTGGATTATCTGTACAGCACAATAAAATCGCATTTCATTGATAAAGGTATCCCTGCAATAATCGGCGAAACCAGTGCCTCCAACAAAAACAACACGGCTGAACGTGTAAAGTGGGCGCAGTATTATATGGGCAAATCAGCCGAATACGGTGTACCTTGTATGCTGTGGGATAACAATGTGTTCAACGGCAGTGACAAGGGCGAATGCCACGGTCATCTCAACCGTTCAACACTCGGCTGGTATGATAAGGCTTTTGTTGATGCTGTAATAAAGTACGGCAAGAAGGAACAGATACCCGAAAAGCTGACTCCTCCCGCAAGTGTTACCAATTGCACAGCAAGGCATAAAACCAGCACAGAAATTTTCATCAATTGGGATAAAGTTGAAGGCGCTGATGGATATATTACCGAACAGTACAAAGGCGGTAAGTGGGTACAGATAAATGACAGTGAATATCCTGCGGTCGATTTATACAATCTGAAACCGGATACGGTTTACACTTTAAGGATAAGGGCGTATAAAACCCAAAAGGGAATCTATGCCTACAGCGATTATGTACGCTTTGCGGCAAGGACTGCCAAGCTGGTCGTTAAAAATGTTACTAACTTCAAGGTAAAATCAGCTACAACAAACTCAGTTACGTTACAGTGGGATAAATGTGAAGGCGAAGTCGGTTACTTCGTTGAACGATACAAGAACGGATCGTGGTGCGATATAGCAGAGCTTCCTGTTGACACAACAAGCTATACTGAGAAAGGCCTTATAAACGGAACGACCTACTCATTCAGAATCAGGGCGTACCGATACGGTGACACTGTGTTGACCGGATTATATTCGAATGTTGCAGGTACCACCACACTTGCAAATGTTACGGGCTTTGCAAAGCAATCCTCTACAGATTCAAGCATTACTGTAAAATGGAACAGGAATTCATGCGCTACAGGATATGTGCTTGAACAGTACACAGGCGGAAAGTGGGTACAGCTTACAAAAACAGCGTCAAACACCAATACTTCGTACACTGCGAAGAACCTGAAAGCAAGCACAACTTACACATTCCGCATCAAAACATACAAGACGGTAAACGGCAAAACCACCGAAACCGCTTATATAAGACTTGCTGCGGGAACATCCGCACCGAGCGTTACGAATGTAACAGGCTTTACAAAGAAATCTGTTACCAAAACGACCGCTACTCTGAAGTGGAACAAAAACACAACCGCTACAGGCTACATTGTCGAACAGTACAAGGGCGGCAAGTGGACTCAGATAGCAAAGACAACAAGCAACAGTACACTTACCTGCACTGCAAAAGGACTTAAGGCAAACACTACTTATACGTTCAGAATCAGAGCATACAAGACCTCCGGCAGTTCAACTGAGTACAGCAGCTATGTAAGAGCGGCGGTAACTACCGCTAAGTAAAACGCATCCCCCGATTTTCAAAGTCGGGGGATTTGTATATCCGAAAATAAGAATGACCTCTGCTTTTGCAAAGGTCATTCTTATTTTCTGAGCAGTTTTTTATAGATAAATCCTGTTACACAGCCGGGAATAATAAACAGAATTATCTGGCTTGCACAAGGAATAAGGAAATCCATAAAACCGGAAAAGCCCATCTTCCTTATCTTTTTTCTGACCGCAATAAAGCTCTTTGTATTACGCCAGTTGCGTCTGCGGTTCAGATTTCCTGCTGTTACCCTGTAGCGTACAAGTACTTCGGGAATATTTGCAGCTATCGCACCGCCAATCAGCATACGCACCATAAAGTCATAATCTTCACAGCGTTCAAGTTCCTCGCAGTATCCGCCGATCGACTGTGCAAGCGATTTTTTATATACAAGCGTCTGGTTATTGAATGGCGCTCTGCGTTTTGCAAATTTTCTTATCGCTTCATTTTCTGTCGGCGGTCTTCTGACAGCAATATCATTACCTGTATCGCTGTCGAATTCCTGAATATAACTGCCGAGTATTGACACCTCAGGGTGTTGTGCAAGATATATCATCTGCTTCTCCGCCCTGTTTTCAAGGCATATATCATCGGAATCCATCTTCATTATATATTCATTCTTACAAATAGCAAGTCCTGTGTTAGCACATTTTGCAGTGCCGCCGTGACTTTCAAGGCGGTGTATCTTCAGCTTACCGCCGAACTTTTCGCTGTATTGCTCAAGCACTCCGTCAAGCTGTTCATTCAGCCCGCCGTCGCATACAACAACTATCTCATCCGCAGGATAAGTCTGTATATACAGGCTTTCAAGGCTCTGAGCGAAAAACTCGGGATTTTCTCCGCTGTATACTGACATAAGGACGCTGTACGGCTGTAATTCTGTTCTATTTTCCATACAAATTTGCCTCCTTTGTCTTTGTAATCGCTTACATTGATTTTATCATACCTATAATAAAAAGTCAATCAATACCCGCAATTTTTATTGTTTTTTTTCTTTGCTGTCATATTATCAGTCGAAATAGAGCGCATTACGATAGTCAATTTGTCCTGTAAATGCGTCATAAATTATATTTTCGCAGTTTTTTGTACTGATAAAATACTCCGTAACGTATGCAACGGGAATGAATCTGCCGTCGGATATAAGCTGTTTTTCCGCCTGTCTGCACAGCTCATATTCCTCCTTCTCATCTTTCGCCTGCGATGCTTTTTCGAGCAGTTTCGAATAATCGCTGTTCATAGCACTGTATTTGTTCACGTTATCCGTAAAGCTGTTAAGATACGCCTCAGGACAATTATAACTGCCGTTAAGACGTGTCAGTGCAAGCGTATAATCGCCGTTTTTCAGCTTCTCGTCATATTCGCTTTCGCTGATATACGAGATACTGCAATATATTCCGAGCTTTGCCTGCCACTGCTGTAAAATGCCCTTTACCGATTCGCCTATTTCTTCGTCACGGTTTTCTACAGCGATTATATTGACGCTGTACAAATCCGCCTTGTCAATACCGGCACACGCACTCTGGTATGCCGTATACGCCTTAATCTCATCAGGCTTTACCACTGCCTTGCCGCCCACAACATCACGATAGCTTCCGAGCGAATTTTTTACAGACGGAGGTACCGCTCCATCAGCAACGGTATATCCGAAAGGCATTTCAAGCTCTGCGGTATCGGTCGCATACAGTAAGGCGTAGCGGAGCTTATCGCTCCTGAATATCGAATTTGATGTGTTCATTGTAATGCCGTAAACGGCGGTCGAGAATTCGTCATAGATATAATTTTTGTCAAGATAGCTCTTTGCCTTACTGCCCGAAAGAACGATGCTCTGCGATGTTCCGTCGGTGAAATCAGTAATATGATTATCTTCAATGAAGAAGTTAAGTCCGAGCGGAGTTACCTCGTCATGCTCATTATACTTGTCGCTGTAACGAAGAACAAGGTTATTGTTATTGTTGCTCCAAGCGTCATAATTCCACGTCTTAACATAAAACGGACCGTTTGACGCAGTTCGCTCTGCGTCAAGACCGTATTTGCCCTGTGCCTTGATAAAATATTCCTCGTTGCACGGCATAGCCGCCGGCATAGCAAGAAGCATCGCAAATGACGGCTCGGTATATTGCAGTTCTATTGTAAGCGAATAATCCCCCTGCGCCGTAACTCCGAGCTGTGACAGGTCGGTGATTTCTCCGCTGTTTATCTTATCGGAATTTTTTATGCAGAAATATTCCGATGCCTTCGGCGCTCTGGTTTCCGGCAGGAATAATCTTCTGAAGCCGAAAACAAAATCGGCGGCTGTGACCTTCTTGTTGTAGCCGTTTACGTCTGTCCAGTATCTGTCCTGCTTCAGTTTGAAGTTATATGTAAGCCCGTCATCCGAAACGGTATAGCTTTCAGCCATTGCTTTTTCTGCATTGCCGTCCGCTCCGATCCTGAACAAGCCCTCGAACACCGAGCCGATTATAAGATATGATTCCCTGTCAGAAGCGTATTGAGGGTCAAGGCTTCCGGGATTCGATGATATATCATAACCGAACACATATCCCTTGCCGTCATCCTCTTTACACGAGGTGAAAAAAGCACAGCATAAGCACAGCAAAAACGCAGAAATGCGAATTGTCGTTCTTTTCTTCATCACAACTCCTTAATTACAACATTACCCGTTTCCAGTGATTTCTTGCAATCAATTATCCTCTGATTGCGGCTTCCTTTGAAATGAAGTTCAAGGCTTCTCTGGGCAAGTATAAATTTTCCATCGACCAGTATATCAACTACCGACAGCAGATTTTTAACATCCTCGTCCGTCTTTGATTTTTCCACAAGCTGTTCAAAGGTAAACCCGGTATATGACATTATATCGAGCTTTGTGTTTTCCTTTATCCTCTTTGCAAGGTCATATAACGGCGCAGGCTGGCAGAACGGCTCTCCTCCCGAAAAAGTAACACCCTTCAGCAGAGGGTTTTCCGCAATGTGATTATATATCTTATCGGTATCCGCAAGCCTGCCGCCGCTGAAATCATGCGTTTCGGGATTATGACAGCCCTCGCAGTGATGCGGACAGCCCTGTGTAAATATTGTATATCTTATTCCCGGTCCGTCTACAATAGACTCGCTGACCGTACCTGCTATTCTTATAAGCATTGTATCACGTTCCTTTTTTAGTTATCTTATTTATTATAGCCTTATTCGGATAAAAAAGCAATAGATTGAAAGCGTTTCCCTGTTTTTTCAGATAAAAATAAAGTGAGCAAATACAAAATTGCCCACTTTTATTTCAATATTTCAGATATTGATTACGCAACTTTTGAATAGTCGATAACAGAAATATCCTGTAAAAGACTTTTTGCCGCTTCTACAAGTTTTTCGAGCTGTTCGGCAACTTCATCTGTGTAAAATATCTCTCCGCATTGTTCACATTCCTCGCAAGGTACATTTTTAATTATTACTACCGAATTACTGTAATTGACAACATGAGTTGTAAAGCTGTTTTTTATCATTTTGCACTTGCATAACTTACACATAATATAAGACTTTCACGCCGATTCGCCTTTACCCAGCTTCTCTCTGCACTCACTGCATATACCCTTGATGCTTATCTCGTACTCGGTTACATCAAAGTCATACTTTGTGCGTATCTTATCGTTAAGACACATCATTTCACCTAGCTCCACATCAAAGACCTTTTCACAGCAGCTGCATATCATATGAAAATGCGGATCTGTCCTGCCGTCAAAACGAACACTTCCGTAAGAACTGCATATTTTCTTCAGTATGCCGTGTTCCGCAAGCTGATTGAGATTACGGTAAACTGTACCGAGGCTTATTTTAGGATAACTGCGTCTGGCTATATCGTAGACCTGCTCGGCGGTAGGGTGGACAGGATTTGAAACAACGATATTCATTATGCAATTTCTCTGTTGAGAATAATTCATACTGCCCTCCTGTCAGGTATAACTCTCGTTATCCGTGACCCAATGACGAACTCTCAGAGGAATACCAAGCCCCTCTGCAAGCTCCTTGCACTGCTCAATCTGCTCAGGCTTTATTATATCAACCACGGTAAACATAACCTCAGGCACGATAGTTTTTACCGTTGCGGCAAAATTAAGCATAGAATTGAATGACGGAAGCCCGAACTTAGGACGTGATACCTCAAGATAGCTCTCAGGGTCGGGAGCGTTAAGGCTTATGGAAATACAATCTATTATATATCTCATCTTGTATGAATCAAATGCAGGGTTGATAAAATCAACAAGTCCGTTTGTGTTGATACGGATTTTCATATCGGTAGTCTGCTTTACATACTTTGCAACCTCAAGCAGAACATCGGCACGCTCCATAGGCTCGCCGTAACCGCAGAAAACAAGCTCGTGAAGTCCTGTCTTATCAAAATCGTCAAACGCCTTGATAATTTCTTCATAGCTCGGCTCATGCTCAAGCCACAGACTGTCATTATCCGCAACGCTGTCGCCGTTCTTTCTTATGCAGAAAACGCACGAACACGGACATTTGTTTGTTATATTAGCATACAGCTTACCTTCAAACTCATAGAATATCGTCATATTACACCTCCGTGGATAAACTGATAATCTTTCTCACATTAGTATAACATAACGCTGAAAATTAGTCAATAGCTAAATCGGCATTTTAATGCGAAAAATCGCCACCCGCAAAAAAATTATATCCTGTCATATATTTCATTTGCTTTTAAAGAAGTAAATGACAAAGGGAAGTATACGCCTGAAGTCCGGCTCTCCTTCATTGTTATCAATACACGGTTACAGCAGTTGTAATAGGCACTGTCGCTATCTTTCAGACGCTCTACATAAGGAGCGGCTCCTTCCGACAGCATAGCAAGGCTTCCTGTATCTGTTTCAGCAATTTCACCGCTGAGATAGCTTTCGACATTGTACTGAGCTATTCTTGCGTCAGGGTCGCAGAAGCACAGCACACCAAGCATTACGGTAAAGGAAATGAAAAGCGTTGCCACTGTTTTCATACCGGGGAATATCTCGTGCAATATCAGCACAAGGAAAACTATTCCGAGAAGTATCATAAACCACGATGTATAGAATCTAAGCCCGGTAAGCCCATATTCACCAATATACATTATCATCTTTGACATTGCACTGCAGATAAGCAGTATCGTAATCATGCTGAAAACCGCCGAATATATTCTTACGGCAACGGGCTTTCTGCCGTTTTCGTTTCTCTTTGCAAGAACACCGGCAAGAAATATCACCATAAGGTCAAGTACTGCCACTCCGCACAGCTCGAAAAAGCCTTGTCTTGCATATCCGCTGTAGCTGTAGCCATCGGGAAGAACTCCGCCGAATGCACTCAGATAATACGGCAGCTGGCAGGCGAAGAACAGAAGATAGATAAGTATAAGCGGCGTCAGCGCAGAACATATTGCGACAGCAGGCACCTTTGCCGCTCTCCCTGTGTCGCCTGTCATTTTACGCTTTCTGCCTTTCGCACCGCTCATTGCTCCGAACAGCAGGAACGACAGCGGTATGCTTACCGCAAGAATTATTACGTTGCTGAAAAAGTTGTCGAAAAATCCGCCGGTTATACCTGATAATAATCTTCCGAAATTATCATCGGCGCTCGAAAGTGCCGTACACGCTATAATCACGGCAGGAATTGAGCAAAGCACTCCGAGCAGAATATATAACGCTGTTTTGCTTTTTTCTCCTTTTTCCTTATTTGTAAAGGGAACAGCCACGCACTTTGGTGCTGTGGAAAAGTTTGCAAACGGCAATGCGAATACAGCCTCGCATATTTCCCTGAAAAATCCGTCCGAAAACAGCGGTTTTGATGTTATAAAGCTGTAAGCGAAGTAACAGAGCAGTATTGCGGCATATACCCACGACAAAAATCGTACAAGCCCTGTCGATGAAAACACAGGAACAGCACAGAACAGCATCACACAGCCGAAAATCGCCCATTGTGAAGCGGTCGGCTTTTTGCCGATATATATCACTGCCATAACCGCAAGAGTCGCCACTATAACGTGATACCAGCCCGACGCTATAACCTCTGCAAACGGGAATATTTCTCCCTCGGTAAAGAACAGCTTCAGTGTTATAAAGCCGATTATAACAGTCATCACAGCGAATATGAAGTCACGGATGCCGTATACTTTCTTCGCTTCGGGCGGACCTTGCAGCAGCCTTTGAGGCTGTACGAACTGCCCGTCTGCTCTGCCGTATACATTCACCGGCGGAATGTTACCGCACTGCTCCGCATTTTCCGCATAATTATAGTATTCATTCATCTTCTCCACCGCCTTTATAGTACAGAATATCTCCGGGCTGACACTGCAGCACCTCGCATATCTTTTCAAGCGTTGAAAATCTTATTGCCTTTGCCTTGCCCGTTTTCAGCACCGACAGATTCGCAGGTGTTATGCCTATTGCGGCGGCAAGCTCGTTGGATGAGATTTTCCGCTTTGCCATCATTACATCAAGATTTATTTCAATTGCCATATCAGTACCTCACAGCTCATATAGTAAAGTCGTTCTCTTCCTTTATTACGATTGCCTGTTCAAAGACGTTCTTTATAACACGCAGTATCAGTCCGAAAAATGCCGCCGCTATAACCACAAGCCACGCAAACGGTCTTATAAAACTGAAATAGATAAAGATAACGCTTACAGCAAAACAGCAATACGATATAAGCCGTAATATTTTCACGTTGGCGGGTATGAACACCTTGTCGTGCCTGATATTTGACAGCAGACGGTCAAGCGCCGTAACTAGCACAAGTGCTACCGCCGCCGCAAGATAAAGAGTGATTATCATAGGCATATACACCGACCTTCCTGTCAGTGCGATGATACCGTTATCATAGACACGGACAATTAAAGGTGCAAATATACAGCATACGATTATAAGCACGAATACCGCCTTTACAAGTATTGAGGTTGTCATTACAGAATAATTTTGTTTTTTCATAATACCGCCCTTTCCTGACGCATTTATCGTTTTTTGTTATCTGTATTTTATCACACGGATTTCCGTTTGTCAATAGATTTTTATCGTTTTTCGATAATTTTTTATTGTGAAATAAAAAGAGCAGGTGGATTTACCTGCCCTTTTTGCTGTCAATTATATCTTTTCCTCGCTGTACGCTTTTTTACCGAGTATAAGTGTACAGGTATACTCTCCGTTCTTTTCCGACTTTTCAAACCTTCCCGAATAAATCTGCGCTATATCACCGAGTATCTGCTGTCCGTAGCCGTGAAGCGAGGAATCGTCCTCTCTTGAAATCTCAACACCCGATACATAATTTCTGACGGTTATATACACGCTTACCGAATCGCTCACCGCATCGACATTGATGATTTTCCTGTCGCTGTCTTTTTCCGTAAAGCCACGCTCTGCTCGGATAGCGTTATCAATCATATTTGCAAACGCACTGCAAAGATGATGCTGTGTTATTCCGCAGGAATCGTGAATATCTATCTTTGTTACAAGCCGTATGCCGTACTTTTCAGCCTCTTTGTTCTTCTCGGATATCACCGCATTTACTACCGGTATCGAGCAATAACGGTATTCCTGCGTCCTGCTCACAGTATTTTCAAGCTCGCCTATCAGTTCCTCCGCCTGTTCTATATGTCTGCTATGCACCATACTTTTTATGCTTGCAAGCTGATTGTTTATATCGTGACGTATCTTCGCCACCTCATAACGCTTTTCCTCTATCTGCTTAAAGTGCTGTTCTTCAAGCTGACGGGCGTATTTCAGCGAGTTTACCTCAAGCTCAAGTGCGTTCTTCTTTTCAATATCCGAAATAAAGAACATATATATAAGGTCGGCAATCGCAAAAATCACAAGACCTATTGTTGTGACAAGCAATATATCGACTTTAAGTATATTCATATACACCTGCGAAAAGCTTGATACGATTGCTGTGATAACAAGCACCTGCGCTACAGGAAAAGCTATAAGGCTCATACGGAGCTTTGATTGTTTCTTTCCGGCTATCTTGTTCCATACAGCAGCAAGCAGGTATTTAAGCGGTAACGAAAGCGTCGTAAAAAGCACGGAGCCAACTACTCTTTCGCTTGTATATACATCTGTAGTAATACCGTTATTTGTAATAAAAATCCCGAAAAAGCTCAGGAATATTATAAATTCCAGCAGCATATTGATAACCATATCAAAGCCGTTGAAAATAATCGCTTTAACTATACCGCTTTTTGACATCAGCCACATCATGACTATCTGCAGTGCAAGCAGGACAAACGTCTTTGCAGGGATATATAAGCCGAAAAATATCTGTGGAACGAGATGAGCGAAGGAAAGCCCTGTAAAAGCAATATAATATACTTTCTGCGACACTTTCAGTTCAAAGCATCGTGAAAACGCCCATGCGGTAAAAATCATCTGCGGTACCGAAGAAAAAAGATACAGCCACGCATATACATTATCAATATTAACAATTTTCATATTACTTTTTGCAACCTTTATATATTTTCTGTCTGACGTTCCTTCATCTGCATAACGAGCGTACAGGTATATTCGCCGTTCTTTTCCGTTGCATCAAACGTACCCGAATATATTTCGGCAATATCGCCCAGTATTTTTTGTCCGTAGCCGTGAAGCGAGGAATCGTCCTCTCTTGAAATCTCAACACCCGACACATAATTCCTGACGGTTATATACACGCTTACCGAATCGCTCACCGCATCGACATTGATGATTTTCCTGTCGCTGTCTTTTTCCGTAAAGCCACGCTCTGCTCGGATAGCGTTATCAATCATATTTGCAAACGCACTGCAAAGATGATGCTGTGTTATTCCGCAGGAATCGTGAATATCTATCTTTGTTACAAGCCGTATGCCGTACTTTTCAGCCTCTTTGTTCTTCTCGGATATCACCGCATTTACTACCGGTATCGAGCAATAACGGTATTCCTGCGTCCTGCTCACAGTATTTTCAAGCTCGCCTATCAGTTCCTCCGCCTGTTCTATATGTCTGCTATGCACCATACTTTTTATGCTTGCAAGCTGATTGTTTATATCGTGACGTATCTTCGCCACCTCATAACGCTTTTCCTCTATCTGCTTAAAGTGCTGTTCTTCAAGCTGACGGGCATATTTCAGCGAGCTTACCTCACGTTCAAGCACAGCCTTTTTCTCAATATCGGATATAAAATACATATAGACAATGTCCGCAACGATAAACGTTATGAACGAAACCGTCAGAATAACATTGGACTTTTGCGCCGCTCCCTGATAATTACCGTGCGTCTGATTGAGATGATCGGCTACAACTCCTATTATCGCAAGCATCTCGGCAAACGGAAAAAGTATAAGGCTCAGATTTAGCTTTGAGGTTATTCTTTTATTTACTATCCTGTTCCAAAGCAATGCATAAAGATATTTGAAAGGAATACAGATAACCGCAAATACAATCGCACTTACCATTCTGCTGAACGTGTAAAATTCGCTGACATCATAAAAATCATTCATTCCGAGCAAGTTCAACAAGCCCAGCAGCAAAAGCTCAAGTCCTACGTTTATCAGCATATCGAAGCAACAGAAAATGAACGATTTGACAAAATTCGACTCCGACAACAGCTTGAGTACAAGAAACACAACGAAAAACAATACTATTGACTTTATAGGTGCGTAAAAATTGAAAAATACAGACGGCACCAGTATCACCGCAGTAGCCATAATCATTATCGCCATATAAACAGGCTTCGTCGCCTTGACCTTAAAACACAGCGAATATGACCACCCAGTAATAATCCCGTGCGTGAAATAAGCAATCAGCGTACCCCACGCAAAAATATTTTCCGTGTTTATCAAATCCATTTTTATCCCCCAAAAAGCTCTTACGGATAATCAGGCAAAATCCTCTGTCTGACGTTCCTTCATCTGCATAACGAGCGTACAGGTATATTCACCGTTCTTTTCCGACTTTTCAAACCTTCCAGAATAAATCTGCGCTATATCAACGAGTATCTGCTGTCCGTAGCCGTGAAGCGAGTAATCGTCCTCTCTTGAAATCTCAACACCCGATACATAATTTCTGACGGTTATATACACGCTTACCGAATCGCTCACCGCATCGACATTGATGATTTTTTTGTCGCTGTCTTTTTCCGTGAAGCCACGCTCCGCACGGATAGCGTTGTCAATCATATTTGCAAACGCACTGCAAAGATGATTCTGAGAAATATTTTTTGTATCGTAAAGATCAATTTTCGTTTCGAGCCTTATACCGTACTTTTGCGCTTCACAGGCTTTTTCTTCAAGCACGGCATTTACCACCGGTATAGAGCATAGCTGTGCTTCTTTTGTTCTTGCAACGCTTGTTTCAAGTGTGCCCAGCATTTCGTCCGCCTGCTCTATATGTCCGTCCCTCATCATACTTCTTATCGCAATAAGCTGATTGTTTATATCGTGACGTATCTTCGCCACCTCATAACGCTTTTCCTCTATCTGCTTAAAGTGCTGTTCTTCAAGCTGACGGGCATATTTCAGCGAGCTTACCTCACGTTCAAGCGCTGCCTTTTTCTCAAGATCTGCCATAAAATAAAGATACACTATATCTGCGACAAGAAACGTAAGGAACGAAATCGTCAGCACCAGTGTCGAATTTGCCTGAACCATAGGGTGCTGCTTTGCATCGGCATTGCCTGCGTGATCTGCGACCATACCAACCATTGCAAAGGTCTGTGCCGCAGGAAATAATATCAGACTTAAATTGAGCCTTGAGGACGTACTTTTGTTTACTATCCTGTTCCACAGCAGTGTTATGAAATATTTGAACGGTATACAAATCACTGTAAACATAAGCGACGATATCATACGATTGAACGTATAGACGTCGTTTACATCCTGAAAATCGTTGATACCGATTAATGTAACCGTCATCAGCAGCAGCATTTCAAGCGTAATATTTACAAGCATATCAAGGCAGAGAAAGATAAACGGCTTAACAAAATCGGATTCAGACGACAGCTTGAACACAACAAACACAAGAATAAACAAAATCGCCGCCTTTATCGGAAAATAAATCTGAAAAAAGGTCGGCGGTACGATTGCAATGCAGGAAACAAGGATAATCAATGCCGTAAACAAAACCTTAGAAATCCTGATTTTGAAGCACTGCGAAAATGTCCATCCCGTAATAATGACCTGCGATATTGAAGATACAAGTATCACCCATGCATATATATTGTCAACATTGATTATTTTCATGTTTTTCCCGTCCGTTTTATTTCTGAAGATGGTTTCTGTATGCTTCTATGAATTCGGTCTTTTTGGAGCGTGACACGGAAATGTCCGGCTTTCCTTCTATAAGAATATAATCGCCCGTGAAGCCTTTGATTTTATTGAGATTAACAAAATAGCTCTTGTGACATCTGACAAAAAATGACGGAAGCTGCTCGATAAGGTCATCCAGCTTTCCCTGTGTCGTATACTCTTTTGTGCGGGTAATGTAATTGAGATTGTGACCGGCAGATTCAATGTACAAAATATCATCCGCTTTCAATGTCACATATTCATACTTGCCGGTTCTGACGGTTACTTCCGCTTTTTTGTTTCTTATAAGCATCTCTGCTTTAGCAAAGACCCTGAGCATAGTTTCCCTGTCGATAGGCTTTTTCAGAAACCCTGCAACATTCTCTTTTTGCATAAAAATATCTTCTATGTATTTTTCGGTATAAGCGGTAACTATCACTATCTGGGTATAACCTGATTTCTTCGTGATACAATCCAGATAATCAAGTCCGTTGCCCTCACTGCCGAACTCTATATCAAGCATAACAATATCAGCGACATCATCAGAGCCGATGTATTCATTCGGATACTGCATAAAAGTGAAATCATTTTCACAAAATACATCTTTGAAATTATCTTTGAAACTGTTCAGGTATTCTTCGTTATCATCTATATAGCAAATTCTCATATTATACATCTCATTTTGTATTATATCATTTTAATCTGTATGATGCAAGTAAAAAAATGTTAATATCTCACCAAATAGCTACATTCAAAAAGTAAAAATCGAAAGATAGGTGAATAGTAAGTGCCTTACCGCTATAATATGATTAAGTCAGCTTAAACTAACACTATTCGGAAAATAAAATAAAAATCTGTTGCTGTATTCATATATGTTTCCATATCAAAATAGCCCTATGTATATTTATTGCATATTTTTAGAATATTATCAGGCGGTTATTTCAAATATGTTTGTATGTATACCGGTCGTTATGTTGAAAGATAATTATATGCGTCGGAGTATGGCGAATAAAAAAACAAGCCGTATTTCTACGACTTGTAAAATCTCCGCAGTCAGAAAGATAAGGCGATGGCACTGAGGCTGAATCGTTAAAATGAAAATCGGAGCGTACCTGATTTTTACTCTGCACTGCGGCAATGATTTCTGTAATATATCGGTGTAACGCCGTACAGCTTTTTGAATCTGCGGCAGAAATAGCCGATGTTCTCAAATCCTGTTTCATGCGCTATGGTGCAAACGCTGTTTTCGGTATCAACAAGGAGCTTTGATGCACGTTTCAGTCTGTATTCTACAACGTAATTTATCGGCGATGTATGCAGGTATGTCCTGAAAATATTGAGAACACTGCTTTTGCTTATAAGAACCGTTCGGGCAATATCATCCAGTGTTATCTGACCGCTGTAATTATCGTGAATATACTGCATCATTATCTGAAGCTTAGCCTGCGTCTGTGCGGAATGCACGGACATAGAACCGCAATCTGTTATCAGTATGCTTTCATATAAAAGACGCCATAGTTTCAGCAGCAGCTCTGCTGTTTTCATTTCAGACGCTGTGCCCGAACCCTGCACGGCAAATACCGACCTCATTGTTTCTATAATGCTGCGGTGCGCTGTTTCTTCGGCAGAAAAAATCACACATTCAGTAGTTGATTCGATTATCGGTCTGATGTATCTGCTGTATATCAGACTGCCCTGCGGCGCAAGCAGAACAGGTGAAAAAACAATGTTAGGAATGATGGCGCTGTCCGTGGCTTCAAACCTGTGTATCACCTGAGAGTTTATAAAGATTCCATCGCCGGAGCTGAGAACATACCTGTTTCCGCCCACCAGAAAATCAGCCATGCCCTGCTGTACATAAACAAATTCGACCTCCGGGTGCCAGTGCCAGTCGATACAGTGAAAGTCGAAATCCCAGATGTCCTCGTAATAGTAGCAGAAGGGATATTCTTCGCTGCCGTGACTTGCAGTTTCACGCAAGGTTTCATCCGTTATGATCCTGTCCTTTTTGATTTCATCACTCATATTCTCACCTGATTTACGATATTGTGTAATAAAAATGTGATTTTGTGCATTGAAATGTTATGATGTTTGCTATATAATCTGATTATATCAATCGTCAAGGAGTTTGTCAATATGGCTGTGAATTACAGAAAAACACTTATATCCTGCTATCTTGGATTCATCACGCAGGCAATAGCGGCTAATTTCGCCCCGCTTCTATTTCTCACATTTCACAACGGCTATGGTATCCCGCTTGGGAAAATCGCCCTTATCTCGTCGGTATTTTTTGTTACTCAGCTTATCATAGATGTGCTGTGCGCACGTTTCGCCGACAAAATCGGCTATCGGAAATGCGTTATCGGTTCGCAGGCATTTTCGGCACTGGGACTTATCGGACTTGCCTTTTTGCCTGAACTGCTTCCCGACCCGTTCGCAGGAATAATCGTAAGCACGATCATATATGCAATGGGAAGCGGTCTTACCGAGGTGCTTGTAAGTCCGATAGTTGAAGCCTGCCCGTTTGAGCATAAAGAAGCCGCAATGAGCCTGCTGCATTCATTCTACTGCTGGGGTTCGGTCGGAGTTATACTCATTTCAACACTGTTTTTTACTGTTTTCGGCATAGAAAACTGGAAGTGGCTCTCTTGTATCTGGGCGATAATTCCACTTGTGAACATATACAATTTTTCAGTATGTCCAATTGAACATCCTGTCGAGGACGGCAAGGGTATGCGTATCCGTGACCTGCTCAGAGTACCGCTGTTCTGGCTTGCGATACTGCTTATGGTTTGTGCGGGAGCCTCGGAGCTTTCAATGGCGCAGTGGGCGTCGGCATTTGCAGAATCCGCTCTCGGACTGACTAAATCAGTCGGAGATATAGCAGGACCGTGTATGTTTGCGGTGACAATGGGCATAAGCCGTACGCTCTACGGGAAGTACGGCGAAAAGCTCGATCTTATGAAATTTATGATAGGCTCGGCTATGCTGTGTCTGATCTGTTATATCACCGCCTCCCTGTCGGGAATACCTGTAATCGGACTTCTCGGCTGCATAATGTGCGGATTCTCGGTAGGTATCATGTGGCCCGGATCTATAAGCATCTGCTCAGGCAAAATATCCACCGGCGGTACTGCAATGTTTGCACTTCTCGCTATGGCAGGCGACCTCGGCGGAGCACTCGGTCCTGCTATTGTAGGAAATATCACCCAGAATGCAGGTAATGATATGCAGAAAGGTATGCTTTCGGGCTGTGCATTTCCCTTGATACTTATGGTATCGCTCCTGCTGCTGAACAGAGCCGGACGTAAAAATAACTGATCGTATCCGGCAGGTTTATGCAAAGCTACAACAGAAAAAAAGGCACCATGTATCAAAACGTGATGCCTTTTTGTTTTTCATACGATGCCGGCGGTCAATTTACAAATTTCATAGAGCCTGTTCTGCATTTCTGAACTGCGACGGAGTAATACTCTCAAACCTTTTAAAAATCTTGCAAAAATAACTGCTGTCACAGAAGCCTGTTTCTTCAGCTATCTGCTCGACAGTTTTCTGTGTTTCCGCCAGAAGCATTTTAGCCGCCTGTATCTTACGCTTTGTGATGTATTCCATCGGTCGACAGTTCAGGGTCTGTCTGAATAATCTGCACAGATGCTGCGAAGAAACGCCTGCTGCTTTACTTATGGATTCAAGACCTGGCTGTTTCATATAATTCTCATCAATATAAGCGATCGCCTTCGTTACCGCAGGGGTGATTTGTACACTGCCTTTTCCTTTCGTTGCAAGACGGCTCAATTCAATAAAAAAGCTGTACAGATAGCCCGACGCTCTGAAATTTCCGTCAACCTTGTCAGAGAGAAGTGCCTCGTGCATACATCTGAAACAGTGGTCAAGATATGTAATTTCTTCCTTTGGAAGAGGGAAGATTTTCGGCTTGTCGAAGCCGAGTGCTTTAAGCATATCAGTGCAGGATTTTCCTGACGGTTTTATCCAATGCGTATCCCAGAATTCGTCCGTTGAATAATACTCATGCGGACAACCGGCAGGAATAAAGAATGCGGTGTACGGATTTATTATATGTTTCTCACCATTTATTATAAGTACGCCGCTTCCTTTTGTACAATAAAGAGCCTTGGCATAATTGTCACCATTGCCGCAGATTACATGATACTGCCATTCGTTCAGCCCTACGCTCACCAAAAAGACGGGAAGACTGCCTTCTTTACTGATTATCGGATAATCGTAGAATTTCAAAATTAATTCACCGCCTGTGCTAAAATCGTTATATCTTAATAATATCATTCATTGACTTGTTTGTCAATAAGCGTTATAATCTGTTAAAATACGAAGGGGTGATTTTTTGAGAACAGTTAGGGAACTAAACGATTTCTGGAGATTCACAAAGTTTCCGGCAGGAATGAATATATCGAAAGATTATGCTATCTCTCCCGAATATGAAGATACATCATGGCAGCCTGTTGAACTTCCGCATACATACAATTCCGAAGACAGCACAGGCAGAATGACAGTTGCCGACGGAGAAAACTACTACCGTGGAACTGTATGCTACCGCAGAAGCCTTGCGCTGAGTTTTGAAGAATGCAGCGGAAAAGAACTCTATCTGGAATTTGAAGGTGCAAATACTGTTGCGGAAGTCTATATCAACGGCAGGTTTGCAGGAGAGCACAGCGGAGGGTATTCAGCTTTCAGATTTGATATTACGGACTATATATACCCGAACAAAGACAATCTGATAGCTGTTATCGTATCGAATGCTCCCACCGATTATATTGCGCCGATAACCGACAATGGCGATTTCACAAAAATGGGCGGCTTGTACAGGGGTGTAAAGTTTATTGCAGTCGAGCCTGTTCATATTGCTCTGAACGACAGCGGCTCCTGCGGAGTATATATAACCCCACGGAATATTTCAGAAACATCTGCGGATATAGGCATACTTGTCAAGCTGGATAAAGCCGAAACCGCAGAGGCTAAGGCTGTGATATTTAATCCGCAGGGAAAGCCTGTAACGGAATTTTTCGGCAGAGCGGACAAAGACAGGATAACGCTTTCGGGAAAAATCAACCGCCCAAAACTCTGGAACGGAGTAAACTCTCCCGCCCTTTATCGTGCGGAGATAACCTTATTCTGCAACGGGAAACCCGTCGATAGCATTGAACAGGAATTCGGAATACGCTCGTACCGCATAGATGCCGATAACGGCTTTTTCCTCAACGGCAAGCCATATCCGCTCCATGGGGTGAACTACCATCAGGACAGTTACGAATCCGGCTGGGCAATGACTGACGCTCAGCGTGAGCGGGATTATCATATCATTCGTGACATGGGCTGTACCGCTGTAAGAATGGCTCACTACCAGCATTGTGACCACGAATATTCATTATGCGACAGGCTGGGTCTGTGCGTATGGACGGAGATAGGCATAATCAATAAAATGTCTGCCGATGAAAGCGATGCTCATGTCATTTCAGACGGCTTTGGAGATAACGCAAAACAGCAGCTTCGTGAGCTTATCAGGCAGAATTACAATCACCCGTCAGTTATTGTCTGGGGATTGTCCAACGAACTTCACCAGATGACCGATGAAATATTCGGGCTTTACAGCGAGCTTTATGAAATTGCTTGCAAAGAGGATGATACAAGGCTGAAAACCTTTGCAGACAATCAGTTTTACGGCAGATTTCTGGAGCTTCCTGCCGATGTGGTCGGGTATAACCGTTATTTTGGCTGGTATAAGGAGGCCGACAGTGCGGAGAATTTCGGCGAATGGCTTGATCTATACCATAACGAAAAGGAAAAGCGCCCTGTCTGCCTTTCCGAATACGGCGGCGGTGGGGCAATTTCGCAGCACAAGGACAATGTAGATTGGGAAAGTGACATAGACCCTGTCGGAGTACGGCATTATGAGAACTATCAGTCGCAGCTACATGAGATATTGTGGAAACAATTCTCGGTCAGAAAGTACCTGTGGGCTGAATTTATATGGTGTATGTTCGATTTTGCGTCCTACGGGCGAACAGAGGGAGATACAAAGTCGCAGAACGACAAGGGACTTTGCACAAGGGAGCGTATTCCCAAGGACGTATATTTCTTTTACAGGTCCGTATGGAGCAGCGAAAAAACCGTTTATATAACTGAACGCAGGCATGAATTCAGGGCTTGTGATGTGCCTTTTGTAAAGGTATATTCAAATGCTGACGCAGTGGAGCTTTGTATAAATGATGTTTCGTACGGCAGAATATCCCGATGCGAACTTTTTGATGACGAGAGCACTGTTTTCGTGTGGAAAAATATAAAGATAAAACCCGGCACGAAAAACAAGATATGTGCTAAAGCATATTTCAGCGACGGAACATCAAGAACCGACTATGCATTCTGGACAGGTAAATAAACGTGTCTGTATGTTTTTATTCATCATAATAGAGGTCGATTATGAACGTTGTTATTCTGATGCTCGCTGTGACTGCCTGCTATACAATATGCTCGCTGAATGATAAATACGCCGCTGCCAAAGCCAACTTCTCCAGCGATGAATTTACATTCCTGATGTGCTCGTCGATGTCGGTGTTCCTTGCTTTAAGTCTGCCGTTTCAGAATTTAAGTTTCAGCTTGACTTGGCAATCATTTTTAGCGGTATTACTGGTTGCAATGTGCAAAATGCTTGAATTCCAGATGAGCGCACGGGTGCTGAAACAGCTTTCCGCTTTTGAACTGAAAGCGTGGCTCGGGATAACCCTGTTTGCGTCTTATTTCACTGATATTCTTTTCGGGTCTGAACTCAATATTATCAAACTGATTTGTATATTTGCAACAGCCGCAGGCCTTGTATTTATTGCAAGGTCATCCAAAGGCGGCATAAACTATAAACATATAATTCTGCCGTTGGTGCTGTATCTTGTTTCAAAATATGGGTATGGGCTTATTATAAGGAGTTTTTCTCCGTATGCTTCATCAACAATGCAGCTTCTTCCGACTATGGTGATAATTTCGCTGATAATGCTGCCGAGAGTTCATATCAGGGAGCTTATTAAGAATAATCGAAGCGGCGTTGTTAAGGTAGTGCTTGCCAGAATTCCCAATACGCTCGGAATGCTGCTTGAAAATGCGGTTATATCTATAAGCCTTGCAAATTACTCATTCATTCAGCCGATGATTCTTGTAACGCTTTTCGTGATAGGTCTGATCCGCAGAGAAAAGCGTTCACGGCTCAATTTAATCGGAAGTATTATCTGCATCGTGGGTATAGTGGCTTTTCAGTTGGCGTAAATCTTAAACATTCTGCATCAAACTTACTTCTGAAAAGCTTTGATACTTATCACCCCAACTTTATATATTGTTAGTGGCTAAATTTCACAGTTCTGAACCACAGATTGAATTTTAATATATGCAGATGTTGCTGTAATGGGTTAAAAGTAGATTTTTATGGAGGCGGCACTAAGGTTAGAACAGTAAAATAACAGAGCCGCAGGACTGCTCAAATTTTAATGAGCAAGCCTTGCGGCTTATTGCTAATTTTATGAATAATTAAAAAGTGCACACCCCCTTGCCGAAAATGCACACACTTACGACCTTTCGTTAAATAGTATAAAGGCAGAGCCTTCTTTCGTTAAATTGTGTTGATAAATCCCATTAAACAAGGATTTTCGGATAAAGAAACCGGACACCAATCAAGATACGCATTGTATCAAAATTGGTGTCCGGTTGTGGTCGAGGTGACAGGACTCGAACCTGCGGCATCCTGCTCCCAAACGGACCTATGAAGGCAATTTCCGCTAAAAATAGCTTTTTCCGCCCCTTTCCGCTCGGCAAACCGCGCTCTTCGGCGCTCTTATCTCCACTGTTTCCGAGTGCTCCGAAACGGTAGGTGGTCTGTTATGTGGTCAACAGGGATTTCTGCAGAATAATACACACTACACGCCTTTCGTTATCACTCGAGAGGCGATTGCTTTTTATACGGTTATTATAACTCTGAATAACCCCTGATTCAAGTCAAAATTTGCACCGCAGTAGACAAAGAAAAAGGGAGTGGAGTTTTAGATTATTCCGAAAGGTATTCTAATTCGTTCAGGATGTCTAAAAGATATTGATCCTTAAAATGGCCGTCAGAATAATATGTGATTTTTCTGAAAATATTTGCAGTTCCAATTATCATAACACCAATAATGATAAGTGCGAGAAGTTGATCAAGAATGACATCAGTACTTTCGCTTTTGTAAATTAAGGCAGAAATGAATGCACCTAAAGGCACACCCACAAGCATATCAAAGACCTTGTTGCTGACGGACTTATAATTTTTACTATGCAGAGACAGTTGTTTTTCACATTCGCTTTTCAAGATTTGGCGTTGTTCTTTTGTAACAATGCCATGTGCTTTTAGAGTGTTCTTAATGCTTTCTATATACTTGTCTAAATTAGCATTTGTTTTTTCCAATTCTTTTTTGCGCTCAGAAGGGTTATACATTTTTCCGCCAAAAAACTCGCTAATGATTTCCAGAACAAATGTACAACAAACTGGTATTATCCAGAAAACCTTATCAGGGAAAACAACAAATAAAATTAAGTATGCCAACAAACAACATATCATTCCGATTAACATTAACCAATAGCTGGCTTTGAAAAGCTTCTTCATATCTGCAAATGTCCGATATTTTTTAGGAGGATTGTTTGAACATTGCTCGTAAACATCTCTTCTAACCTCCCAGTAACAATAAGTTGCCATTTTTTACCTCCGTATTAGCTTTAGATTTTTCCTACTTGAGTATATCATAGGCAATGCGAAAAAGCAATTAATACATGATAAAAGTTATGAAATCTCAGTATTTCTGCTGAATACAGTTGATTTTTGGGACAAAGCATGGTATACTGAATCCTGATAATACAATCTACTAATTATGAGGTGTAATGCAATAGCCGCAAGCTATAAAAAATTGTTCAAGCTTCTGATCGACCGTGATATGAAAAAGAAAGAGCTCGCCGAAAAAGCCAGCATCAGCATCGCTACCATTACCAAGATGGGCAAAGACGGCGCTGTAGTATCGAGTGACGTCCTCGTAAAGATCTGTACCGCGCTTGAGTGTACTATGGACGATATAGTTGAGATTGTACCGGATAACAAGTAATTGGAGATTATCTTATGAGTCGTTGTTTATATAATAGCAGTTTCACGGATTTTCTTAATACAGATGATAATACGATATTTGGTGTATTATGCGATAGATATCACGGCGAAGCTCTTACAACTACAAGAGAAGCGTGGAAATCAGAGATTTCCATTATGAAAGATATCCTTGTTAGATTTGCAAACAAAGATGGACAAATCATCTTCGAATACGATATCCCCCGTCTTGGCAAGAGAGTCGATGTGGTATTGCTTTTCGAAGGAATTGTTTTTTGCGTAGAGTTCAAAGTTGGGGAGTCCAGAATATTGGAGTCAGACATAGACCAGGTGCTTGACTATGCCCTTGATCTGAAAAACTTTCACAAGTTTAGCGAAGATAGAATCATTGCCCCCATTCTTGTTGCAACAAATTACCGTAATTCTTCTACCAACATTCAAATGTCGGTTTATGACGATAGAGTGGTCAATCCTCTTGTTTCTGGGAAAGCAGGAGTTTCACATTTAATTTCGGAAGTGTTGAGATGCTTTCCTAACGAAACGTCAGTTAATCCCAACTGGATTATCAGCCCCTATGCACCTACTCCGACAATTATTGAAGCAGCAAAAACACTGTATGAAAACCACTCTGTTGAAAACATTACCCGGCATGAAGCGGATAAAGTTTCTACGGATAAAACAATTGAATACATTTTAGATGTTATTCAACGTAGCAAGTTAAATCAGGAAAAGAGCATTTGCTTTGTAACCGGCGTTCCCGGTGCGGGAAAAACGCTGGTTGGGCTTGACGTAGCGATAAAACAGACATATCAAGGACAGAACGAACCGGTTAAAAATGAGGGAGCTGTTTATCTATCCGGTAATGGACCGCTTGTTGCTGTGCTAACTGAAGCTCTTGCGCAAGATAACCATAAAAAATGCAAAGCCAAAGGTGAGAAGAAGAAAATGACCGATTCTCGCCGCGAAGTCGCGAAATCAATACAGATGATCCACCGCTATCGTGATAATATGCTTGCAAAAATCAAGAATCCGGTTGAAAACGGAGTTCTTGAAATTGATCCGACGAAAGCTGTAAAAATGGAAAGCGCCGGATTCGGCGAAGTTGAGCACGTCGCTATTTTCGATGAAGCGCAACGTTCTTGGACGCATAAAAGACTTGCCGACTACTTAAAGAGGGGCGGAACATACGGTAACAAATTGAAAGTTCCAAATTTTCCTTTGTCAGAAGCTGCTTTTTTGATTTGGTCGCTTGACCAACGCGAAGACTGGGCAACCATTATTTGTCTTGTCGGTGGCGGTCAAGAGATAAATACCGGAGAAGCGGGCATATCTGAATGGATTAAGGCTTTGAATGAGCAATTCCCGCATTGGAATGTTTACATATCTCCCAAATTAACTGAGCCTGAGTATGCCGAAGGTAAAGTTAACGAGTTGTTGAAAAACAATTGTAATGTAACCTATTCTGAAAGTTTGCATTTGGGTGTTTCCTTGCGTTCTTACAGAGCCGAAAAACTTTCTGCATTTGTTCACGCGTTGTTGTCCTTTGATGAGAATGCCTCCGCGTTATATAACGAAATCAAAGACAAGTATCCGATTGTTTTGACAAGAGATATGGCAAAGGCAAGAAAATGGCTCCACGATAAAGTTCGCGGAACAGAACGTACCGGTGTTTTGGTAACAAAAGAATCTGCAAGATTTAAGCCTTTGGCGATACATATTTTGCCGTCAGGCGACGAAAATGCTGTTCATTGGTTCCTCGATGATAAATCTGATGTAAGGTCTTCGAATTATCTTGAAGATGCTGCTACGGAAATTCAAGTCCAGGGATTGGAACTTGATTATACTTGTCTTCTTTGGGATGCTGATATGCGATATGAAAACGGCGAATGGCGTTTTTACAGGTTCAACGGTCAGACAAAATGGGTTGAACAAACGGGAGGCACTGAGAGCAAACAAGAGTTAATGAAGTATATGCTGAATGCTTATCGTGTCTTGCTTACCCGGGCAAGAGCGGGCATGGTAATCTGTGTTCCTGAAGGTAATCCCAACAAAAACGTCAGCGGTTTCTGGGAAGATAGTACACGTTTACCTGAATACTATGATGGTACGTATCAGTACTTAAAAAGTTTAGGAATTGAAGATATATGAATATAACCGAAGTAGTGGCGGCTCTTATATGGAATAAAGATAAATTTATGATTTGTCAACGTCCGGCGCATAAAACCAGAGGACTCTTATGGGAATTTGTTGGCGGTAAGGTAGAACCGGGAGAGACAAAAGAACAGGCACTTATCCGTGAGTGCCGGGAAGAACTTGCCGTTACCTTGTCGGTAGGCAATGTGTTTATGGATGTTGTTCATGAGTATCCCGATATCACCGTGCATCTAACCTTGTTCAGTGCAAGCATCACTGAAGGTGTGCCGCAGAAACTTGAACATAACGATATCAAGTGGATTGCACCAAGCGAGATTTCAAATTATGAATTCTGTCCGGCGGATGTAGAGATATTGAAAAAGATAACAGAGGTTTTTCGTGATGATTAAGAATTTGGTGCATGATCCGATATTTCTTGCTGGAAAGTCGGAGGCTGCGACAAAAGAAGATTTGCATGTGGCGTAAAATCTTCACTAGCTAGACGGTGTATATTATTCAGCATGAGATTAGATTGATTATTGTGATGGTTTTTAATATAATTGTTGGAGAGAAATATGGAAAAAGGAGTCATTTTTATTGCTGGTACATACGGTGTCGGCAAGAGTACTTTGTGCGATAAGTTATGTAGAAAATTAAATATTCCCGCCTTTTCTGCGGGGGATTTAATAAGCGAAATTAACGGTGAAACTTACGGTAAAAATAAAGTTGTTAAGAATAAAATAGCAAACCAAAATATATTGATATCTGCCGTTGAAAAGAAGTTATCTCTATATCCGACCTTTTTATTAGCAGGACACTTTTGTATATTTGACAAAAGCGACGAAGTTGAGATTTTGCCGGAATTTATATATGAGGAAATGCCAATTGTAAAAATAATACTATTAGAAACGGATTTTGATAGGATACTAAGAAATATCAAATCTCGAGATGATAAATCATATAACCTTGATTCTATAAAAAACATAATTCGTTTAGAACGCGAACAAGCAGAAAAAATATCTTCACAGTTAAGTATTCCTCTTCATATACATAAGATGGATTTCGCTGAATCCGATATAAAACAAATATCTACTATAATACAAGGAAGTGCTACATAATGCGTGCTTTACTCGATACAAATATTGTTATTCATAGAGAAAATGTTAGAGCAACAAATTTGTCTATTGGACAATTGTTTCATTGGCTGGATGTTTTGCACTATGAGAAAATTATCCATCCATATACTGTTTCCGAGTTGCGAAAATATTCCGACAAACAAATACAGTCTCTTTACGATGCAAAACTATCTGCTTATATACAAATGAAAAGCATAGCTCCTCAAACGGCGGCTTTTACAAATTTGCTAAACGATGCACCTATGACCGATAACGATAGGATTGACAATCAATTATTGTGCGAGGTGTATTGTGGTCGAGCGGATATTCTTATAACCGAAGATCGAAAAATGCGTGTAAAAGCGGAAAGATTGGGAATTGCCGATAAAGTTTTCACTATAAATGCATTTATAACAAAAGCCGTATCAGAAAATCCTGCGCTAATTGATTATAAAGCGTTATCTGTAAGAAAAGAATGTTTTGGAAACATAGATGTATCGAATCCTTTCTTTGATACTTTCAGGGATGCATATCCTGGTTTTGAAAACTGGTTTGCAAGGAAATGTGACGAAGAGGCGTATACCTGTCGAAATGATAAAGGGAATATGCTCGGATTCTTGTATCTAAAGACCGAAGATGAACGAGAGAACTATACCGATATAACCCCGGCATTCAAACCCATGCGCCGCCTTAAAGTTGGCACTTTTAAGGTGGAGGCTTCAGGATTTAGGCTCGGGGAAAGATTTATCAAAATCATATTCGATAATGCAATAGAACGTCATTTGAATGAGATATATGTCACCCTGTTTATGGACCGTCCGGAATTGAAAGCATTGTATGATTTATTAACGCGATGGGGATTTGAGAAATATGGAACCAAGCGAACAAACGAAAAAGATGAAGTGGTTCTTGTAAAAAAGTTGGGTGTTTACAATGAGGCGCTAACACTGAAACAAAATTTCCCGAATATAAAATATTGTCATCAGAAATTCTTCTTGCCGATTGAGGCAAAATATCATACTCCGCTTTTGCCGGATTCTCAATTGAAGACAGAAAATGAAGTTGATTTTCTCGGCGATAAGCCTCATAGATATGCACTGCAAAAAGTATACATTTCTTTCTCGTATAAGCGAGATATGCATCCGGGAGATTTTCTTGTTCTGTACAGAAAAGGGAGCACTCCTGGTCGGAAAGGATATGAATCTGTTGTTAGTACCATCGGTGTTATTGATGAAGTTAAATATAATTTCAAGAACAAAGAAGATTTTTTGAAATGTTGCGAAAACAGAACAGTATTTACTCCGGAAGAGTTGGATTCTTTTTGGCGCACAAGACGAGACACATTACTTGTCATTAAGTTTATATTCGTAAAGAGTTTAAACAGTAGATTAAATTTAAAACATTTTTGGGATAATGGTCTTATACCGCAGAACAGTGGACCGCGCCCGTTTGATACGATGACAGATGATGATTTTGATTCCATTCTTCATGATTCAAATACCGAAATATTTGTTTTGAGGTGACCATATATGAGCACGATACTTTTATCCATAAAACCCGAATATGTTGAGAAAATTTTTAATGGAACAAAGCGATATGAGTTTCGAAAGCACCTTGCTCAAAATGATGTTTCAACAATTGTCGTGTATTCCACATTTCCAGAAATGAAAGTTGTCGGAGAAGCCCAAGTAAAACGAACTCTTAAAATGGCCAAAACACCACTTTGGGAAATTACAAAAAAAGAAGCCGGCATTAGTAGGAATAAATACCGTAGATATTTTGAAAACAGTAACGTAGCTTGTGCATATGTTTTAGGAAAAACAAAAAAATATGATCAGCCAAGAACGCTCAAAGATTATGGTTTATCTCAAGCTCCACAATCGTTTGTTTATTTAAAAACATGTCCGTATTGTGATGAAGTAATCTTGAAAAACAGTCATAATACAACATTAAATAATTGTAAAAGCGAAGAACATATTATACCAAAATCACTTGGGAACGAAGAGATGATTTTACCTAAAGGTATTATTTGTGATAGTTGTAATAATTATTTTGCAAGAGAAATAGATAAACCTTTTCTTGAAAATGAAACAATCAAATTATTGCGAACATTTCACACTATTCCAAGCAGGAAAGGAAATATACCGCCATTAGAAATCTTCGTAAATCATGAAATATCGAAGCTTGAATTTGATGCTAAAAACAATTGTTGCTATATCGGCTTATCTCCAGAAACAATAAACAAGATCTGCAATAAGGAAATATCTATGCTTATTTCTAGAGGTATAGATACTGAGTCATTAAGAGAAAATTATGTGGTCAGCAGATTCCTTGTAAAAATATTTACAGAAACGTATACATATTTTCTTTATCGGAATAATTTTTTGAAAGAAAATTGTTTTTTTGTATTCGATAAAAAAATGAAAGAATTAGTGAATTATGTACGGCAAGGGAATAAAAACGGCAAAATATACAACTATACTGTAAGGCAATACAAGGAAATACAACCTTTTTCAGATGATGACTTTATTGCAAAAATAACATTTAATTTTGATAATAAAAAAATAATTGGGATGACATTATTGATTTTTGAATTGGAATTTAATTTGTTTTTATAAAATAGTAATTTTTCTCTGGACTTTCTAAAACCCTTATGGTACTGTTGTGTACTGCAAAGGAGGTGCGGATATGGCACAGATGAGTTTAGAAGAATTGTACCGCGGAGAAGGTGCGGGAGAAAAGTACGGTATCTTGGGAGAAGTTATGAAAGACTTCCTCCAAAACGGGCGTCCGTCGGAATACGACGAGCGTACTTGGCTTGAAATGCTGCTTGTCAAGCACGCGCTGATTGCGGCAGAGAAAATGATAAATGAGGGCGACACGGTGTCGGGTATGACCGATGACATGTCGTCCTCTTCTTATGTGAGGTGGAATGAAAATGACAACGCTTGAAGATCTGTACTACGGCAATATCGTTCCGCACGAACACAGTTTTAAGCGCGGGAGTGCTTACAGCGAAGTGTTGAGCTATGTTATTCGGCATCAGGACAGCTTGATACCGACGCTTACGGCTCAGCAAAAAGAAACCTTTGAAAAGCTCAAAGACTGCGAGGCGGAACTGCACGGTATGAATGAGCGCGAAGCGTTTATCAGCGGCTTTAAGCTCGCGGCGAGAATCATGACCGAAGTGTTGTACGAGCCGTCAGAGGATTGAATTTGCAGAAACAAGGCCGAGCCGATTTCGCGGTTTGGCCTTGCGATTTTCAGTTCGACACAGCACGGTTAAAATCTGCACCGCAGAAAACAAAGAAAACAGTATTCCCGCAAAAGCGCCGGAATATACACTGCGAAAGTGAAAAACTTGACAAAATTTTTCCGGTATGTTATACTGCAAGTAAAGAAAGCAACCGACAATTGAATACACATATTTCTGTTTTGAGTTTCAGACTCGCACTTACATAATCACCGATGCAGATCAGCATCGGGATTGAGTGCGGGTCTTTTTGTTTTGCAAAACAGCAGTCCTCTACATAACACGGCGAAAAACCGTGTGAATTTAACAGGAGGAAAAACCAATGAAAGAATCTGTTTACACCGCTTATGAGGATCTGCCGTTGTTCCTTAATGCTGAAACGGTAGCCAAGTTCCTCGGTATCTCCATCTCAAGCAGCTACGAGCTGATGCACGAGAAAGGATTTCCGTCGTTGCGTATCGGCTCACGGCTCATCGTACCGAAAGAAAAATTCCGCGCATGGGTCGAAGAAAAGACGGGAGGCAGCATTTGAAATTCACCCGATATCCAAAGCGTGATGCGATCCGGGATTATTTTCCTCTGCCGAATGAAATTTTCAGCTTGGGTCTCAGCACCGGTGAGATTGCAGTGTATGCGTATCTGATGTACTGCGAGGACAGGAAAACATTTCAATGCCATCCAAGCTACAAAACGATTGGCAACGCTGTCGGTATGAGCAAAAACACCGTCAAGAAATATGTAGACAGCCTGATTGAAAAGCAGCTGATTACTGCAGAGCCGACCTCTGTGTACACGCAAAAAGGCGAAAAGCGTAACGGCAATTTGCTTTATACCGTTCGCCCGATAGAGGATGCGGTGGAGTATCATTACGAGCAGCAGATGATTCGTTTGGAATGTGAAATACGGTGTCAGTCAGCTTTGAAAAAAATCGCCGAATATGACTGTAAACACGAAAAATCGGCGGTTTAACGGCAGTTTTACGGCTCGTCCGAAAACAAGCAGGAGAAAGCGAGGGGTTGCCTTGCTTTCCCCTCGCAGGACACAGCGGACGGCAACGCCGACCGCGCAAGGGTTTGCAGGGCTTTTACGGATGGCAACAAAAACTGCGATTTAGGGGTTGCTCGAATTTTAACCTCGCTGATTTAGGGGTTGCGAATTTTACCGCAAATTTAGCTGGATATTCCGCCATGTATGTGGTATTGTGTTGTACTGCGAAAGGATGTGATACTATGGCAAAGCGAAGACCGTCAGGCGACGGAATGGTACGCAAGCGCAGTGACGGACGGTGGGAAGGCAGAATCGTTGTCGGCCACAAAAAGAACGGCGATCCGATCCACCGTTATGTGCTTGCCAAAACACAACGGGAGCTGACCGAAAAACTCCACGACTGCATCGCGATGTACCGCGACGCCGACCTCACCGAAGAATGCAATATGACGCTCGGCGAATGGCTCGACCGATGGATCAATGAATATATGATCTTCACGATTCGCGAGGGCACCTTGAATTCTTACAAAGCGATGATTAAAAATCAAATCAAGCCGTATCTCGGCGACAGACCGCTGTCTGCGCTCACAACACAGGAAATGCAAAAATTCTATAACACCGTTAAAAAGAATGGTCGGGTGAAACCTGACAAGCTACACGGTACAGAACTTGCCGACAGTATGGTGCGTGGTATTCATATGATGCTGCACGAAGCACTCGATATGGCGGTGTGCCTACGGCTGATTGTTAAAAATCCAACGGTCGGTACGACTATCCCAAAAAATAATTATCCGCCGAAGCAGATACTCAATGACGAACAGCTTGAGCGATTCATGCAGCGCATTCGGCAGGATGAACTGTGGTACGATTTCTTCTACACCGAGCTGACCACAGGACTGCGGCGGGGTGAAAT